>Ga0209942_1000726_pt1 | contig 19192 bp, 16 predicted proteins | sample SalPonR1_A_D2_MG_FD_185695 | JGI IMG/M metagenome (GOLD analysis project Ga0209942, IMG submission 185695) | Salt pond soil microbial communities from South San Francisco under conditions of wetland restoration - Salt Pond MetaG R1_A_D2_MG... ...
AAAAGCTTTGACTGAGGCTATATGATTTTTGGAAAAAACAGACAAAAAAGATGAATTAGAAGAAGAAAAAGCAAAAAAAGTTCTTCTAGAATTTTATCTTCCACAGACCAAATCCAAAGAAGAAACACAAAAAATAGTAGAAGAAATAATTGCTTCACAATGAATTGATGATCTTCAAAAACAGAGAGGTCAATTAATGTGAGCGATCATGTGACAGTACAAATGAGAAATAGATTGAGCTATAGTCAACGAAGTAGTAAACGAGATGTTGTCGAAATAAATAATTGTCATAGCGAGCAAAGCGTGGCAATCTGATTTATCAATTATTTGTTTTATGAATAGAAAATTCTTGATCATAAATAAATTGTTTTTATCCATGTTTGTGATGGCAATTTTTTTGTGATTAGGTTTTGTTGATGCTCAAACATGTCCTACATCAGAGTGGGCTAGTAACTCAAATGGTTGAACAGCATATACTACGACTATAACAACAGCAGATCAAGAGTTGTGGTATATTAATAAATCCAGTACAATAAATAACATATGTGCATGAAATACGGATTGTGTTAATTACGTATGTAATACTATTTCAAGATCATATGATACACAAGAAAGGATAACAGCTTGTTCGTCTAGTATATCAGATTTATATTCAAGCCAGCTTATATTGTGGAATAAATATAATGAAACGAAAAATAATATGCGAGATTGATGATATGACAGTGAGTCAATTAAGAATCTACAAGAACTAATGCAAGAGGCTTGATGTCAAAATCATGTGGATTGCAAACTCGGAGTAAAAACATCTCATGCGTTTTTATTTTGTCCTGTTTGTACAGCAATAAATAATGACCGAAAGGACTTAGATGTAAATTGATGATGTGATGAACATTGAGATTATGTTGAAACTGAAGATAATCTTTGTTGTCAGCCAATTCCAAGTCAGTGTGTTGATTGAGAATGAGTTATAAATAATCCTGGTGGTGATAAATACACCTCTAATGATTCAGAGTTTGCCGTATATATAGATTTTTCTTCAAATACAGTTTGAGATTTGGATTATAACTTTAATAATATAGAAATAATTTGAGCTACGTTAGAATGAGATATAGTTACAGGTGGAGATAGTAAAACAGTCCTTTTTTCTATAAGTCCAGAAGCAGATTCAGATGAAATAAACATTACAATACAAGATGGTTTTGCTAAATTATGAGAATATAATTGCTCAGTAGAAATAGCGCCAATTTATCGTGATGTTGAATGTCAACCTAGAAATGAACGAGAAGAATGTAATAATAATAGTGATTTTGAGGCATCAGAAGAACCAATAATAGACTATTCTTTTTTAGATGGTTTTTATTGTGAGAAAGGGGTTTCAGAACCTGTTCCGTTTTGTGAATGTACCACACCATCTAAAATGAATAACTGTTCAGATTATGGAACATGACGAATAGAGGATAATAATGGTTGTTGTATAAGTTGTGGTAAAGACAAAATATATGATTTTGAGAAAGATGAATGTGTCTGTGATCCGAATAAAAAATGTTCAAAAGAATGATACACAGTTGATCCAGCGACTTGTAAGTGTAAATGTGATCCCACAAAAACTTGCTGTGGGATAGAGCTTAATACAGTAGTTCCATTCATTGGAGATTGTATCGAGATGACATCTCAAAACAATACTATGGACCCAAACGATCCAAATACAAGTAGAGTAAATCAGTTAAACGCTTTCCCATTTCTTATGATGGGATTGAGTAAAATAATGGTGACTGTAATATTGATATTTTCATTTTTGATAGTAATATCAGCCGGTTTGCTTATGACTACTGGTGCTTTAGATGGAAAATGAAATCAATATTCAAAGTGAGTAGAAATGGTAAAAAATGTTGTTATAGGTCTTATTTTGCTTTGAAGTTCTGGTCTTATACTTAGATTGATTAATCCAAACTTTTTCTGAGGATAACGTCTCAGCGTCACAACGTTGCAATGTTACAACGATTCCAACAAACGTTGGGACGGTGAGACGCGGTAACGTTGGAACTATTTTTATTATTTTATAGTTAGTTATGGTAAACATTAAATTAGAATCTGGATGATTTTTATTGGAAAACAAAGTTTTATTTTGACCAAATGTACCAAATGATCAGTATATAAATTTGGCATTAGAAGCTGGTGAAGATATAACAAATCAAAAACTACCTTATTCTATGGTAGAATTTCCTGGTGAATATGACATAAATGGTGTTTTGATTAAAGCTCTTATATGAAAAGACGGTAAATTAAATTATTTGTTAAATTTAAAAAATAAAAAAATTGCTATAATACAAAATCCAAAAATACTTGAAGAAGATGAAGTTGGATCTATGGATTATTGGTTGTATTTAGATGAAAATGTAGAAAGAAAAATAGATCAATTAGAATTAGAATGAAAAACAATTAAGTTAAGTTTGGAATGATGAGTTTTGCAAGCAGATATGAAAGATGACAAATCACATGAAGAAATAGATATCAAAGTTTCTAATACAAAATGAGAAACTCCTGAGGTGGAAGTAGAGTAATATTTAATTGATAATTGTGAATATAAAATGGATAATTAATCATTTGTTATTCATCAACAATTATCAACTATCCATTATTAATTAAAATAACCCCATCTCATTTTTCTGTTTTTATTTCTTTGTAAACTATTTGCTTTTTTTCTAAATATCAATATAATGAAGACATCTTAGATTTGAATTTAATCACGTCATCAAAAACTATTATGTTTTTGGGACTTAATATATTTTTGTTCTCTTTAGCAACACCAATAATATTCATCAAATAATTAGCATACTGACTTTTTTGTCAATCTATAAACACAAAATCGACTGTGTTTGGAATAAGTTTTTTTAGATCTATTTTCAAAAAATCAAAAGGATATACAATTAAATTTTTTGAAGCATGTTTTCAGATATTTTGTATGCCCTCTAGGTAAGAAGCATAAGATATTTCAAAAGAATATAAAAATCATCACCATTTTTTAATAGTGTTTGATAGAAAAATAGAGCTATATCATACAGCGCTACCAATTTCCAAACAAACCTTTGGTTTGTGTTGTTCTAGTAGATTTCACAAAAACTTTTCAGTTTCTTGACTGATTATAGGGATATCTCTATCCATACAGGATTTTCTAAGTTTTAAGAAGTTCATTTGGTAGAGAAACAAATAAATAGCGTAAACAACAAAACAACTTACCAATAAATTGTTGTTGTGATGTTGATACGTAGAAACATTTTAACATTTTATACAAACAAAAACAATGAGTGAAAACAATTTGTATTGAAACCTTAATATTAATTTTAAGGCAAAAAACAATTCTAAAAGGGGAAGAAAACCCAACACAAAAAACAAAAAAGAAAACAAAAAGCTATCTTCTGAAGCATTTTTACGTCATTTAGACAAAAAAAATTATTCTGAGATAGAAGATCCAAAAAAACTTATTAAAAAATGAGAAAAACCAGTAAAAATTGGTAGTCTTATGTGACTTGAACAGGTATGAGCATGTATGTTTATAGAATATGAAAATGATATGATTATTCTAGATGCAGCTATGCAATTTACATGACAAGACAATTATGGTGCAGATTATATTATTCCAGATATTTCTTATATCAAAAAAAATATCAAAAAATTAAGATGAATAGTAATAACTCATGGACATTTAGATCATATTTGATCATTGAGAGATATTTTGCCAGAGCTTTGATATCCTATGATTTATACTACACCATTAAGTTTATGAATTATAAAAAAAACTTTTGATAATCCAAAAGATGCTGAAAAAATCAAATATAAAATGATTGATCCTGATACAGATATTATCAAATTATGAGCTTTTACTTTGGAGTTTGTACCTGTAAACCATAATATACCAGAAACTTTGGCTGTAGCTGTTCAAACACCAAAATGATTGATTTTTGATTCGGCAGATTTTAAAATTGACCATACTCCTGCTATTGATAGACCTGCTGATCTTGCAAAAATTGCTAGAATATGAGCAGAGTGAGTAAAATTATATATTTGAGATAGTTTATGAGCAAACAAAAAATGACGATCAGCCTCAGAAAAAGAGATATGAGAAAATCTAGATGAATTGATTCAAAAAACAAAATCTAGAATGTTAATAGCTACTTTTGCTTCAAATGTGTGAAGAATAATACAGATAGTAAATAGTGCTATAAAAGCAAACAAAGTGGTATTTCTTTCAGGTAGATCTATGGTAAATAATATAGAAATTTGTCAAAAATTGTGATATATAAAAGTACCAGATGGTTATATACGTAAGTTAAGTAGCGAGGTAGATACTTTTGATGATGATAGAGTTCTAATTCTTTCAACTGGAGCACAATGAGAAGAATTTGCTGCTCTTACTAGAATGGCAAGAAATGAGCACAACTTTATAAATTTGAAAAGATGAGATACTATTTTAATGTCAGCAACACCAATTCCAGGTAATGAATGATCTGTAAATGGTATGATAAATAATCTAGTTTTCAAAGATGTTAATTTGATTACCAATGATGATATTGATGTTCATGCTAGTTGACATGGTAGTGCAGAAGATCACAAATTGATGTTGTCATTGCTTAGACCACAATTCTTTTTGCCATATTTTATGCCAGCTAAAGAAAGATACGCACACAAAGGTTTGGCTATGGATATGTGAATGCCAGAATCCAATATCTTAATGCCCATGAAAAATTGAGAAATAATAGAAATGTATGATGATGTTGTTTTGATTTGAAAAGAAAAATTAAGATTGGATACAATTATGGTAGATGGTAAATGAAAGTGACATTTGTCTTGAGAATATGTAATCAAGGCTCGTAGTATTATGGCTGAGGATTGAGTATTGGCCTTAATATTTAAAGTAGATGCAAAGACAAAAGAACTTGTTTGAAATATACAGATTGAATCTAGATGATTTGTTTATTCTGCAGAGGTAAAAAAAATACATACTAAAGTTGTTGATTTTGCTAGAGCTAAATACAACGAAAATGCAAAAAGAAGAATGCAAGTTAAGGACAACTTAAAAATACTAAAAGAAGATTTATGAGAGTTTATTACACAAATTATATGAAGAGTTCCTATGATTATGCCAATGTTTGTTTATATCAACAAGGACACAAAAGATGATGTTTCAAAAGATGAGGCTATTGTTGGTATGACTATAGACGAACAATGATGAGACTCTAAATAATTGAAAATTGTGAATTGATAGTTATTATGCAAAATATAAAAAAATGTAGAGATTGTTTTTGTTCAAAACCTCTACATTTTTTGTTTATATACAGGAATTTCAAAATATTAAATATGAGTTTTCTCATTCCTGCAAAGGCAGGAATCCTATAAATAGTCGTTTTCAAAGATTCTCGCAGGAATGATATTTTTATTTCAAAAAATCCTGGCGATTTATTTTTAGAGTTATTTTGTCAGATTTTCATTATAAATTGTTTCAGTGTTTTTCCTTAAATCTTTTTATTCCCTTGTCTACATATTCATAAGCCTCTCATTTTGTCCCAAATCAATGTATTACTGTATTTTCATATTTTTTGGTTTCTAGTTTTTTGTATTCCTTAAAGAAAACACCCAATTCTTCTTTTATATGTTTTGGTATATCATTAATACCTTGATATTCATCCCAGCGAGGATCAATGTCATGTGTAGGGACGGCAATAAGTTTTGGATCTTGTCATTTTTCATCTACAACATCTATTACTCACAACAATCTAGCTTTTATTATACATCCACTAAATGTGGGATATGTTCACAACAAAAATACATCTACTGCATCTCAGTCTAATTCAGTTGTTTGAGGTATAAAGCCATAATCAAATGGATAAAACATACTATGATGTATCACACGATCAAGTCTAAAGTATCATCATTCTTCATCATATTCATATTTGTTTGTAGATCATTTTGCTATGTCTACTACCATATTTACTACACCATCTTTTTTGTCAAAATAAGCTGGTACTTCTTTATATAAGTTCATAAAAAAAATAATCAAATAAAAATATTTTCAGAAGCATATTAATTAATTTTAAATCTTTTGCAATTTGAATATACATTTATACACTAAATTTAATTTAATTTTTGCATTATATATGATTGATCACGTACCTGTTATGCTAGATGAGGTATTGGATTCAGTACCCCAAAACTCTAAGATAATTGTGGATGGCACTCTAGGACATTGATGACATGCTAGGGAGATTTTACAAAAATTTTGACATGTTCAAAAACTTTATTGATTTGATTTAGATCCAAATATCTTGTCAGAAACCAAAGAAAGATTGTCAGATTTTTCAAACAAAATTCATTTTGTACAAAGCTCTTATACAAATATTTCCAATGTGTTGTGAGCTATAAAAGCAGACTTTGTTTTGTTAGATCTATGAGTAAATATGGAACATTTTAAAGATTGATCTCGTGGTTTTTCTATAAATTATGATTCAGATTTAGATATGAGATTTAACGACAAACAGTGAATGTCTGCTTATGATATTTTAAATCAGTATTCTATAGATGATTTAGTAAGAGTATTTGTAGATTATGCTGAATTTACAGAAAAAAAATCAAAAGAGATTGCTAGGGAAATAATCAAATATAGAGCTGCTTCAAAAATTAAGACAACTTTTGAGCTAAAAAATGTGCTTTGAAAGGCAGGTCTGTGACAAAAAGCTAGTGTGGTTATTTTTCAAGCAATTAGAATTGAAACTAACAAAGAAATTGATAATCTAAAGTTGGTTCTGGAACAAATTCCAGATATTTTGTCAGATTGATGAAGATGTGGTATTATTAGTTTTCACAGTATTGAGGATAGAGTCGTAAAGTTTTTTTTCAAAAAGTTATCAAAACAAAAGTGATTTAGTCTTGTTTCTAAGAAAGCTATTAAACCTCATTATAAAGAAGTTCAAAAAAATAGGGCTAGTAGAAGTGCAAAATATAGAGTAATAGAAAAAGTAATTGATAATAGTGAATTGTAAATGGTTAACCAAAAGTTCACAATTCACAATTATTAATTCACAAGTCACAATTAACAATTATCCACTAAAATTATTATGAAAAAATTTGCCTTTATATCTACAAATTGACTGCAGCAGTGTTACAAGTTTGTTTTAAATAAACAAAGAGCACACAAACATTTTATGGATATTGTAAAAATATGATGACTTTTTTTGTTTATAATAATGTCATGAGTTTTTTATCTTCGTTTTGTGTCTTTAGCTTCTACTGAATGATACTTTCTTAGACAAGCAAATAATGATTTAAATGAAACCAGTTTTAGTTATGAAATAGTAAAAACTGAAATTTTAGATCAAACACAAAAAAATTGGGAGCAAATGTATTGAAACAATCAAAACAAAAATATTATAGATATTCGTCCTGAGATAGTAAGAGTACCATCCAAAACTGAATTAACTATTAATAAATAATTTGTAATTCTGAGTTCAGCAGTACGGAGTGTACGAAGAATTTATAAAACATAAAAGTGTCATTTCGAGTATCATATCTTGCGAGAAATCTTTTGTTTATATATGAAAAAGATCTCTCTCAAGCTAGAACAATTCGAGATGATACTTTTTTATTTAACTTTTTTCATGATCATCGTTAAAAAAGGTGTTTTTATATATTTTTCTTCAGTCATTGTATATTTTGATATGAGTTTGTGTCATATGGTTGTATCATGTGTCTGTTATTTGATGAGCACTTGTATAAGGCCAATTTTTTATATCTTCAACAGCTTTATGTAGTATAGGATCAAAAGCTACACAACTTTCTATATATTCTAATTCTTTTTCTTCTATAGTTTTAGCTTTAAATCTTCATTCAAAAACAGGCACTCATTTTAATTCTGGTTTTTCAGAGTTTTTTTTCTTAAAATACATAGCATAACTAACTTGTATTTTTCTCATAAAATCAGAAATTTTGAATCACTTTTCTTTATTCTTAATTACAAAATGAAAGTGTTTTGGTAGTATACAATATGCAGAAATTGTTATGCTTGGGTGTTCCAATAAATTGGCAATTACATACAAAATAAATGTTTTATAATCATCATTCTTTTCAAAAAGAATGTTTCCATTAAATCACTTGTTGGAAATTAGATAGTGTGTGTTTCACAAAAACTCGTCACGGTAGTTAGACATTTTTAATCTACGGTTTTAGATAAAAATTCTCTTCACCATACACTATATAATATATAAGAATAATTTTCTTCTATTCAAGAATATTCTGTTTACATTATTCTTTTTTGTGTTATAATATATACTATACATACTTTGTTACTTTTTTATTATGAAATATGTTTCATTATCTTGATTTTGTTGCAAAAAAAACTATAATGTATATTAACATAAAAGAAAGATTTTATTTTATAGTTTGTTTAAATGGAGAATGTAATAATAATTTGATCAGGTCCAGCATGACATACAGCGGCTATATATACTGCCAAAGCTATGTTAAATCCAATTATGTATGAGTGATTTATGGCTGGAGGTGTTGCTGCATGATGACAGCTTACTACTACTACTGATATTGAAAACTTTCCATGATTTCCTAGTGGTATAAGTGGTTCACAGCTTATGAGTGAAATGAGACAACAGTCTCTAAATTCATGAACAAGGATTGAAACAAAAACAGTAGATAAAGTAGATTTATCATGAGATATTTTCAAGGTACATGTTTGATCTGATATTATTGAAACAAAAACTTTGATAATAGCCACTTGAGCCACAGCCAAAAGAATGTGATTGCCATGAGAGGTAAAATATCGAGGTAGATGAGTTTCTGCATGTGCTATTTGTGAATGATGATTGCCAATATTTCGTGACCAACATATAATAGTGATTTGAGGATGAGATGCTGCTATGGAAGAAGCAACTCATTTGACACACTTTGCATCCAAAGTAAGTGTTTTGGTTAGAAGAGATCAACTTAGAGCTTCAAAAGTAATGCAAGAAAGAGCAATGAAAAACCCCAAAATAGAGTTTTTGCGAAATACTGAAGCCAAAGAAATAGTGTGAGAAGAATGATGAAATATGACATGATTAAAAATATTCAACAATAAAACAAATGAAGAGTCTTTGTTGGAAGCAAAAGGTTTGTTTTATGCAATATGACACAAACCAAATACAGACTTCTTGGAATGACAATTAGAACTTGACGAATCTTGATATATAATTACAAAAGCTGGTACAACACAAACTTCAGTTCCTGGAGTATTTGCTGCTGGTGATGTACAAGATAGAATTTATCGTCAAGCTGTTACATCTGCTGGTACAGGTTGTATGGCAGCATTGGAAGCAGAAAGATATTTACAAAAATAAAAGCGCTACAGCGTCTCAGCGATGCAACGTTGAAACGTTTTAGCGCTGAAACCTTTTATTATTAAAATTATAATTATGTGAGTAATACACTTAGAATGAGTAGAACAATTTAAAAAGGAAGTACTAGAATTTGATTGAGTAGTACTTATAGATTTTTGGGCTGAACGATGTGGTCCATGTAGAATGCTAGGTCCAGTTTTGGAAGAATTAGCAGCAGACAATGAGTGAAAAAAAGTAAAAATTATTAAGGCTAATGTAGAAAGTCAAGAAAACGCACCATTGGCACAAAGTTTTCAAGTAAGTTCTATCCCAGCAGTATTTTTGGTAAACAAATGAGAAGTTGTAAAACCTCTTATTGGAGTAAACCCAAAAGATGTCTATCAAAAAGAGATTGATGGATTGTTAGCGTAAAAACAACTATTAACTTGAATAAAAATCCTGATTAATTTCAGGATTTTTTCACAAATTAGAATTTAAAAACAATAAAATTCTAATTTGCAGATAAAACGAAATCAAAAGTTCTTTTGGAACTTTTTGTTTCTTATTTTCTTTTGCTTGAAATTAAAAGGAGCATTAATAAACATATAACGATACATTGTTGAAACGTTTAAACGCCACAACGTTGAAACACAGTTCTTTTTATCGTTATATTGTTTATTATGGCAAAAAATCTAGTAATAGTGGAGTCTCCAGCTAAATCAGCAACAATTAAAAAAATATTATGATCTGATTTTGAAGTAAAAGCTTCATACTGACATGTAGTAGATCTTCCACAAAAAAAACTTTGAGTAGACGTAGAAAATAATTTTGAGCCAGTATATGAAGTCAGTCCAGACAAGAAAAAGACTATAGCAGAACTTAAAAAATTTGCTAAAGCAGCAGATCATGTATGGATTGCAACTGATGAGGATCGTGAATGAGAGGCTATATGACGACATGTAGCCAATCAACTAAAACTAGATGTAAAAAATACCAAAAGAATCGTGTTTCATGAGATCACCAAAAAAGCAATTGAATGAGCTGTTGCCAATCCAAGGACTATTGATATGAATTTGGTAGATGCTCAACAAGCTAGAAGAATATTAGATCGTCTTGTTTGATTTCAGCTTTCTCCTGTACTTTGGAAGAAAATAGCTAGATGACTTTCTGCTGGTAGAGTACAATCTGTAGCAGTTCGTGTAATAGTGGAAAGAGAAAGAGAGATAGAAAAATTTAAAGCAGCAAACTTTTTCAAAACAATTGCTACTTTTAATGGTGAATCTAACAAAGATTTTCAAGCTACTTTAAACAAAAGTTTTAAAAACTGAGATGAAGTACAAGATTTTTTAACTTCTTGTATTTGATCAACCTTTCAAATATCTCAAATAGAAACTAAACCAGGTAAAAAGTCACCATCAGCTCCTTTTACTACTTCTACCTTACAACAAGAAGCTAGTAGAAAATTGTGATTTTCTGTTTCTCGTACTATGCAAGTAGCACAAAAGCTATATGAGGCATGACATATTACTTATATGAGAACAGATTCTGTAAATCTTTCTCAGGATGCTATAAGTGCAGCAAAACAACAAATTATAAAAGAATATTGAGAAAAGTATTCAAAGCCTACAAAATATTCTTCTAAATCAAAATGAGCACAAGAAGCTCATGAGAGTATAAGACCAACTCATATGGAAAATCATATAGCATGAGCAGATGCTTCTCAAAAAAAATTATATGATTTGATCCGAAAGAGGACTATTGCTTCTCAAATGGCTCCAGCAGATATAGAAAAAACAAAAGCAAAAATAGATATTTCTAAAAATAAAAATCATTTCATTGCCGAATGAGAAATGATCAAGTTTGATGGTTTTTTAAAGGTATATATAGAATGAAAAGATGATGATGAAATAGAGCAAAAGGATATGTTGCCAAAATTATCTAAATGAGAAGTTTTGAATATGAAAAATATTGTTAGTACAGAAAAATTTAAAAAACATCCACCAAGATATACAGAAGCTAGTTTGGTAAAGGAATTAGAGAAAAAATGAATTGGGCGTCCATCTACTTATGCTCCTACTATTTCTACTATTCAAAAGAGATGATATGTGGTATTGGAAAGTAGAACTTGAGAAAAAAGAGATTATTTAGAATTTACTTTAAAATCAGACAATATATCTCAAGAAACAAAATCTCAAAATACATGAGTAGAAAAAAACAAACTATTTCCTACTGATGTTTGAAGGACTGTTACAGATTTTCTTATAGAAAATTTCAAAGACATATTGGATTATAATTTTACTGCATCTATAGAAGAACAATTTGATAGTATTGCGACATGAGATATCAAGCGACAAAAAATGTTAAAAGATTTTTATGGTCCTTTTCATTCAGAGGTAGTAGAAGCAGAATGAGCAGATAGGGCTAGTGGTGAAAGAGTATTATGAAAAGATCCAAAAACATGAAAACCATTGTTGGTTAGGATTTGAAGATTTTGACCATTAGTTCAAATATGATCAGCAGAAGATGAAGATAAAAAATTTGCAAATATACCTGCAGGTAAAACTATAGAAACAATTACACCAGAAGAAGCATTGGATTGTTTTAAATTACCAAGGGAAGTTTGAGACTATAAATGAGAAAAAATCATAGCTGCTATTGGTAGGTTTTGACCATATTTAAAATACAAAAATATGTTTGTTTCTATACCAAAGGATAGCGAATTAGATCCACTTCATATAACATTAGAAGAGTCTATACCACTTGTAGATGCCAAAATAGAGTTTGAAAAAAACAAATACATTAATGAGTTTGATAATAAAGGTAAGAAAATAGAAGTATTAAATTGAAGATATTGACCATATATTAAGTATGAAAAAAAGAACTATAAAATACCAAAATGATGAAAAGATGCTACAGATTTGAAGTTAAAAGATTGTCTAGAAATTATTAAAAAACAAGATAAGAAAAAATAGTTGTTAATTGTTAATGTTTAGTTGTTAATTTATACATTATCAATTACCAATTTTCAATTCTCAATTAACCATATGCTGCAAGTACGATATGAATATTTATCAGAATCTTATCCTAGGTTTCGTGTTTACAAAATCCAGGAATGAGAAAAAATACAGCAATATATATTGCATGAAGATTTTCGTAAAATAATAGAAAAATCATTTGATAATTCAAAATACGATCATACATTTTTACTTGATGAAAGTAGGTTTTCTTTTTTTAGATTCGATATATTTCTTGATAAAGAAGATCCTTTTACAATACAGGAGTTACATGATATCACAGAAAAAAAGATGGATTTTATTGAAAATGAAAAGTGAGCTGAGTGAAAATTTCTTACTACATATGTAGATAGTGTATTTGTAGACTGAGAAGAAAAAAAATTTGTTGTTGGTGAATCTGGTGAGATATTTTTTAGACTTTATATAATTTATATAGATTCAAAATCACTGAATCAACTGAACTCTACTTATGGTAAAATAAGAGAAAAACAAAATATAAAAATACTTCCACAGTCTTTTCATACTATGTTGTTTTTAAGAAATAATTTAAAAAGAGAAAATTTTCTTTTGTTATATATTACAGAGTCATCTGCCAAGATAATAAAAATTACCAACAGTTTTTATGAGTCTGTGAATGTTATTAATCTTTGATTAAATGCTTTGAAACAAATGTATAGGGATAATTGAATTTCACAATATCGATATAAGGACTATGAAGAAATACAGTCAAATGCTTTAGCTGAAAATTTAGTTATTGAAACTTTAGAATTTTTTTCTACACTATTTTTTTCGCGATTAGAAGAACAAGATTGTATTTGAAACGATATTTTTGTAATATCGCCAATTGTTAAAAATTGACATTTTATGGAAGTTTTCAACAGGAAATATAGAGAATATACAAATAGTTATATAGTACCATTTCACTATTCAGACAAATTAGATACTTTTAAAAGAGAACGAGAGCCTGATGGTATGGATACATTGATATATCTAAATCGTGAGAAATCAGATTTATTTTGTTAGTTTAAAGTTGTTTTTTTAAATGTTATTGTGATTAAAATAGAATTATTTTCCTATTTTAATCAGTTTTCAGTTGAAAAATCATAAAAAATCTCTAATCTCAATTTATATTAGATTGAATAGTTTACTTTGTTTTATTGTTTAATTTTTTTATTTTGGCTAGAAGAAAATATAGTAGAAGAAAAAAGAAGACTCTAATTCTAAACAAATATAAACTTTGAGTAGCTATGTTTATCCTTGGAGGATTATATTTTTTTTCATTGTATCTAGCAAAATGATCTCCCATATTTGAAATACTAACCAATTATGCTAGTGTAGTTTTTTGAGAAATATGATTAAATATATTTTTTGGTTTGTGTATGCTAGTATGAATATTGATTATATCAAAAGGATATTTAATGAATTTGTTAATAAAGCAATTTTTGGTTGTAATGATTTTAGTTTCTTGAATAATAAATTTTCCAATTATAGATTGAGATACAAATAAATATGAATCTTTTTGATGATATATCTCTTGGCCTTTGATAGAACTTTTAAATGCAATGTTTGGTGCACAAGCAACAGCAGTAAAGTCTTTTGTTGTTATCTTGTTTGTTGGATCTGTAGTTCGAGTATTGTATACTTTCAATTTTTCTATACCAAAGATAAATGTAAAATTAGAAAGATATAAGAGATCAAAAGCTAAAAAAACTTCTAGGACTTCAAGATCAGAAAGAGACACAACAAATGCTATAGCAAAAAAGATAAATCAAACAAAACAAGATTTTGGTACACAAAATCCACAAGAGGTTTCTCGTTCTTTTATTAAAAGTATGATCAAACAAAAAGCAGAAGAAAAAATAGAAGAAAAAAAACCAAAACCGATGATTAAGTTTTCATGAGATAAACCAACCTTTGATATATCTTTACTTAAATCTAATGCTGGTGTAACAACAACAATAGATGAAAAATTTCTTATGGAAAAAGCTAGATCTTTACAAAGTAAGTTAAAAGAGTTTAATGTTGCCATAAGTATTGAATGATTTGATCTTTGACCATCTATAGTACAAATTAGAGTTAAGCCAGAAGCTGGTATTGCAATATCCAAAATTGAAGCTCTTTCAAATGATATTAAATTATCTTTAAAATCAAAATCTCTTAGAATTATTGCTCCGATTCCTGGTACTGATTCAGTATGAATACAATTGCCAAATCCAAAACCAACTATTGTTAGAGTTTGAGATATGTTGAGCTCAAAAGAATTTCAAGAAAGAATGAATAAATCTGATACAAATTTAACTTTGTGAAAACAAATAGATGGTTCAATTATAACCAAAACATTGGAAAGTATGCCACATTTGCTTGTTGCATGAGCTACATGATCTGGTAAATCTGTATGAGTAAATGATTTCATTTTATCATTGATGTATCAAAATTCTCCATCTGAATTAAAATTTCTTATGGTAGATCCAAAGCAAGTTGAATTAGAATTATATTCATGACTTCCATATATGCTTTGACCAATAGTTAGTGATCCTGACAAAGCACTCAAACTTCTTAGGCGAGCAGTTGATGAGATGGAAAGAAGATATACTTTATTAAAAGATAAAAGGGTAAAAAATATAGAAGAATACAACAAAAAAGTAATATCAGAAAAAATGTATCGTATTGTATTTGTAATAGATGAATTGGCAGATATGATGATGCAAAAAAATAAAAAAGATGTGGAAAATGCCATTACACGTATAGCACAAAAAGCTCGTGCAATTTGAATTCATCTAATTGTTGCAACACAAAGACCATCTGTAAATGTAATCACAGGTCTAATTAAAGCTAATATGCCTACTAGGATTGCATTTGGAGTAGTTTCTGAGATTGATTCAAGGACAATCTTATGAAGAAAATGAGCTGAAGATTTGGTATGAAGATGAGATATGCTTTATATAGATCCAGGTACAAAACGACCAGTAAGAATACAGGCTCCATTTGTAGAGACTAGTGAAATTGAAAAAGTTGTAAAAACCCTAAAAGATAAGTATATGAGATGATTATCTGAGAATGATATTTATAATCCAGAGATAATAAAGGCTTTAGAAAGCAAGTTAGAAACAGCTTGATGATCTTATTCTTGATGATGAGGTTGATCAGATGAAGAGCTAATAGAACAAGCTATCCAAGTAATAGCTCAAACTAGAAAAGCTTCTGCTACATTATTGCAAAGAAAGCTAAATGTTGGATTTGCTAGAGCAGCCAGGATAATGGATGAGTTAGAGGATAGGTGAATAATATGACCACAACAATGAGCAAAAGCTAGAGATATATTTATATAAAAACATATTACATAAATGATATCAAAATTAAAAAGAGCTAAAACTTCTTGGCTAAATATTGTTATAGGATTTTGTATTTTAACTTTCGTTCTTATTGTACTACAAAATTCTGCAAAAGCTGATACAGTCATAGTCAAACCTAAATATTCTAGTGCTAGTATGACAGAGTTTGTTAGCCAAAAATCTTTAAATTTTTTTAATCAAAGTATTGAAAAAGCCAAAATAGAATATGAAAATAATTTTGATATGTATTCAGATTATTCTTTTCAAAAGTATATTTCTGATAAAAATTTGTTAAACAATAAAAAATATAAACCATCAGATTTAGTACAAGTAGATACAGATTATATAGTTAATAGAGCGGGTAGACCATTTTTACGTCAACCTGCACAAGTAGCTTTTGAAAAACTAGCAGAAAGCTTCAACAAAAATCTTGATGAAAAATTATATCTTATTAGTGCACACAGAACATATAGAGATCAAGAAACTTTGTTTGAATGATGATGTTCTTCAAATAGGTGTGCAAAAATAGGTTGAAGTGAGCATCAATTGTGATTAGCCGTAGATATTCATTTGGCGACTAAACATTGATATAATATTTTATGAGAAGAGTATCTAAATTGGATGAATGAAAATGCACACAAATATTGATTTATCAACACTTATCGTAAATGAGCAGAAATAGATGGTAAAATGAAGGAAGTACGACATTGGAGGTATGTTTGAATACCACTTGCAACAGAGCTTTACAAAAAAGATATGAGCTTTGCAGAATATTATGATACCACTGTCATTCCGACCAAAGTGGAGGAATCTCTTTAAAATAAACGTTGAAATAGATCTCTCCATGCGTTAACTTAGTCGAGATGACAATTATTGTTTATATTATATATAATTAAAAAATGACAGACAAAGATTTACAAGAAAAATTACAACAAGCAGAACAAGAAAACAAAAAAAAATCAAAATCAAAAAAAGACAAAAAATTAGAAGCTAAGTTAGAAAAATTGCAAAAAGAATATGATGAGCAGACAGAAATGTTAAAGAGAGCACAACATGATTATATCAATCTTAAATTTGATTTTGATAGATTTCAAAAACAAGTAGAAGAAAAAGAAAAAGAAGGAGAGTTAAATTCTCTTATTTCTAGTGTAAAAAAGTTTTTACCATTTGTTGAAGATTTGAGAAAATCTTTAGACAATATTCCAAAAGATAAAAAATCAGAGCCATTGGCTCAATGAGTACAGCTTGTTTATGATAATTTTTTGAAAACACTGAAATCAATGAACATTAAGCAAATAGAAGCTGTTTGATTAGAACCAGACTCATTATTACATGAACCAGTTTCAGTTCAACCAGTAGAAGACAAAAAAATGAAATGAAAAATAGTACAAGAATTTGAAAGAGGCTTTATCTACAAAAAAGATGATAAGCAAGTGGTATTAAATACTTCGAAAGTAATAGTCGGACAATAGTTTTTTATAAAAATAATTCAACACAAAGAAAAAGCTAGATTATTCTCTAGCTTTTTTTAATTTTTTTATACTCCCTTGTATTATAAGGGAACATATAAATATTATTATTAAACCAATAAATCCCAGAAATAAAATATCTTTTATTGGGTATCCCATAGTTATGGGGCGATATATTAGTCCAAATAGTCCCATTCCAAGACCAAGCAATAATGAGAAAGCAATATAAAATATTGCTTCAATTTTTTGTTTTTTCATATTTCTTTTTATTTTGTTTGATTTTATTATAAACAATATTGTGATTAAGTCAAACAATATTTCGTTTGTCTATTATCTGCAGTCCGCTATTAGCTTCGTTGCAGCGTGGCTGTAAAGATCACAACTCGAATATATTGAGGTTGGGTCTTTTACTTGAAAAAATATGAGTTTAATTTACAAAAAAGTATGGATCAAACAATAATCAACAATATTCCAAATAAACCATGAATCTATCTTTTTAAAGACAAAAAAGACAGCATTCTCTATATCTGAAAAGCTAAAAATTTAAAAAATAGAGTATCTCAGTATTTCAACCCAAATTCTGTGCGAAAACAAGATATGTTGAATAAGGCAGAAACTGTAGATTTTCTTCAAGTAAAAAATGAGTCAGAAGCACTTTATTTGGAGGATAATTTAATAAAAGAGCATCAGCCTCCCTTCAATAATATGTTGAAATGATCCAATAGCTACGCTTACATCAAAATTACCAATGAAGATTTTCCACAAATATTCATTACTAGAAACAAAGTCAAAGATTGATCAAAATACATCTGACCAAAACATAATACTATTGAATTAAAAAAATTTCTTCAATATTTGAGATATATTATAAAACGGAGAGGGTGTAAAAAAACTCAATTCAATCAATGAAAGGTTTGTTCTGATTATCATTTTTGATTGTGTAGTGGTTGGTGTTTAGTTAATGCCCCCATTATGAAGGGGGGTCAGGGGGGTTCAAAAAAACAAAACCCACCTTCGCTATGCTCTTCCTCCCTTCAAAAGGGAGGTACGTACGAAAGTGCAAAAAAAGAATATTCAGAGATTATTAAGATCGTAGAGCAATTTTTCAAATGAAATACAAAACCAGTAGAAAAGGAGATCAAGAATCAAATACAAAAAGCTGTTGATGTAGAAAATTTTGAACGAGCGACAAAGCTCAGAGATATTTATTTACAAATAGAAAACCTTACAGAAAAGCAAACAGTAGTCCTTCCAAAAAGTATTTCAGGTTATATTTGTCAGATCAAAGAAATATCAGGTTGGTTCGTTTATGTTGTTCTAAATTTCTATGAATGAAAACTTATCGACGTAATTATCAATAAACAAGATAAAGGTGATTGAGACGAAAATTCCATACTATCAGAACTGGGATCTGAGCTTGGAAAAATGGATAAGATAGATTTAAATCATAGTCTTATAATAAAAAATCCAAAAATTAAATTAAATAAAACACAAACTAAGGAAGTTGTTACACTTATGGATTGATTTTTAGATTCATATATTATTACACAATCATTCAAAGATGAAAATTTATTAAATGATATTCTTAAAGATATTCAAGAAAAGTATAAATTAAAAAACTTTCCATATCGTATGGAATGTATAGATATTTCTCATTTATCATGATCACGAACAAGTGGAGGATTGTCAGGTTTTTTATGATGAATACCAAACTACAAACTATATCGTAAATATAAAATCAACGCAAAAGCTTCAGACGATTATCAAGCTTTGAAGGAAGTCATTACAAAAAGATTTAAAGATAAAGAAGACTTTCCAGATTTATTCATTCTAGATTGATGAAAAGGACAGCTGTGAATACTCAAAGACTTACTCAAAGAAGAACGATTTCAGCAAGTATTCAAACAGGTAGATTTTGTATCGCTTTGAAAATGAGTGGCCAGAAAGACAGCATGAAAAATTAAATGAGAAAAAGAAAAAATATTCTATTTCGATTCAGAGATGAGAATTCAAAATATTGA
>Ga0209942_1000733_pt1 | contig 19042 bp, 10 predicted proteins | sample SalPonR1_A_D2_MG_FD_185695 | JGI IMG/M metagenome (GOLD analysis project Ga0209942, IMG submission 185695) | Salt pond soil microbial communities from South San Francisco under conditions of wetland restoration - Salt Pond MetaG R1_A_D2_MG... ...
CATATGAAATTTCTTCAATAAAACTCTTGATCGAAAACGGACTACTAAAAAATCCGGTAGTAATATCATCAATAGACTGATGCGTACTATCTGAAGCGTAGTCAAAGGGTACTATAGCAAGCTGCTGGGAGCCGGTGACCGGTTCATTTTCGTCCTGAGCGACCAGAAAAAAGGTGCAGAGAAGAAGGTGAAAGATAAGTATGGCTTTTTGAGTCATCAGGCAGTATATTAGGTAAAACCAACGAGTGGTCTGTAATTAAAGTAAAATCTATCCCCATATTATTATGGGTTAAAATAGACATTCAAAGGTAAAAATTTGTGAGGACTAGCTTAAATGGACTTTCTGTAAGGAGTTCATAATTATGGTGGGGGCAACTGACAATAGTAATGCCTTGACAACGACCGCGATCCCTTTTTACAAGTTCGGAACTACCCTTTGGACTCTTCTTCCCCCTCCCCCTCTTCCGCTCCATACTCGGTCTGCAGTTCCCGACTACGGACGCCCATTTCTTCTCTCAGATACCTCGCAAACACATGAGAATAGCCATGTGTGGTCAACACTTCCTTAGCTCCAGACTCGCGAACGGCTGTCAATAACCCCTGCCAATCCGCATGATCCGAAATAATAAATCCCCGATCCACGTTCCGCCGCCGCCGATTTCCTCGCGAAGCCATCCACCCCGAGGCCATGGCTGTTTTATAAGGTCGAAACTTTTTCATCCAGGCGGATCGCATGGCCGAAGGCGGACAAATCACAATTCCATTTCTATACTCTTCATCCAGCTGCCTTCCTTCTACCCGAATGGTGGGGTGCAAATCAACCCCTTGTTTTCGCATGACTTCATTTGTGTTTTCTACGGCTCCATGGGTGAGTATAGGTCCGCGATCGGGATCCAGCATTTGAATGACGCGTTGCGCTTTCCCCAAGGAGTACGATCCGATCACGGGAAGGACCCCTTGCTCCTGGCAGCTCGCCCACCAACCATTGATTTGCTTGCGCAAGAAGGCTTCATCCGGCCAACGGAAAACTGGCAAGCCAAACGTGCACTCCATAATCAAATGCTGGCACTCCACGGGCACAAAATCTTCGGCAATAGGATCATTTTGCGTTTTAAAGTCGCCGGTAAATACCCAAACTTCACCCCGGTATTCAGCCCGAATTTGGGCGGAGCCCAGTACGTGCCCCGCCGGGTGAAACGAAAAGGTAACACCACGGATATGGATAGGCTCACCATAGGAAATAGACTCCACCTTAGCATCAGGCAGCCGATATTCAATAACAGGTTTGGCGGAATGGGTGCACAAATACTGCTCATGGCCCCAGCGCGCGTGATCGGCATGCCCATGACTAATCAGCGCCCGTTTGACAGGCCGCCAGGGGTCAAGGTATACATCTGCACGCTCACAATAGATACCGTTAGAATTTACCGTAAGTAATGCCATATATTATATACAATTGGAAGTGGGGAGAGGTTCTGGCTCATAAACCATAATGAGGAAAAAAAAGTACTTTACTCAATGGGGAACTTGGCTCAGAATACATTCTAAATGCAAAGCCCCGAACATCCTACAGGATTGTTGGTGATATGTCGAAAAAATATTTGGTTAAGTAACTTATGTCACTGAATATGTTGGAAAAAAGTACTTTATTTATAATAAAATATTTATAACTTATGAAAAATATAGCTTCTTTTCTATTGGTTTTAATCGGGATGCTGGGGCTTAGCAGTCTCTCCTTTGCTCAAGGCGATAGGCCTTTTATCACCACCTGGAAAACGGATAATCCCGGAGAAACGGATACGTCCTCTATTATTATTCGAACCAATTTCGCCTATAATTACGATTATGATGTGGACTGGAATAACGATGGGATCTATGACACCACAAATGTGAGGGGGAATATCTCACACGATTTTGGGAGAGCAGGCACGTATACTATTCGAATACGTGGCGAGTTTCCTCATTTTGAGAATTCCGCGAATCCCTCGCAAGGAGACATTGCTCACAAACTACTTTCCATTGATCAGTGGGGCAATATAGAGTGGAGAAGCTTTGAGCGATCGTTCGCAAGTGCAAAAAACATGGTGTGTCCTGCAACAGATACACCGGATCTGTCGAACGTATTGTTTGTCACGAATATGTTCCTATTTGCTGAGAAGTTTAATGGTGATGTAAGTGGATGGGATGTATCCAATATCGTTGTATTTACACAAATGTTTAATGGAGCCCAATCCTTTAGAGGAGATGTGAGTCAATGGGATGTCTCAAATGCCAGACAGACAGACGGTATGTTTGCCTATGCGCCATTGTTTAATAGCGATCTCTCTCAATGGGATGTTTCCAAGGTTAGAGATATGTCAGAAATGTTTGCAGGAGCATCAACCTTTAACAGTAATATTAATAACTGGAATGTAGAGCAAGTGACCGACATGTCTACAATGTTTAATGGGGCCAGCTCCTTTGATCAGCCATTAAATGAGTGGAATGTTTCGAATGTGGAAAATATGATGCAGATGTTTTCCGGTTGCAAATCATTCAATCAAGACTTATCCAAATGGGATGTGTCAAAGGTGACGTCCATATGGGGAATATTCCGAGACGCAGAATCTTTCAATGGCAACATTAGCAGTTGGAATATCAGTAATGTTCAAACCCTAGAAAGAGTGTTTCAGAATGCGAAAGCCTTTAATGGGGATATCAGCCAATGGGATGTTTCCAACGTAATCAGTTTAGCACTGACATTTTTTGGCGCAGAAAGCTTCAATCAAGACCTGAATGACTGGAATATTTCAAATGTAGAAAGCCTCTACGCCATATTCAATGGTGCCCGTTCGTTTAATGGAGCCATCGGGGCCTGGAACACTTCAAAGGTGACGGACCTGAGTACTGCTTTTAAGGGGGCGGAATCTTTCAATCAGAATATCAATTCCTGGGACGTTTCTTCTGTCATTTATTTTGATGGCCTGTTTGAAGAAACCAGTTCGTATAATCAACCGATGGATAGTTGGAATATAACCGGAACGGAAAACCTGGGAAGTATGTTTTATAGAGCCTATGCGTTCAATCAGGATATAAGTAGCTGGGATGTTTCCAGGGTAAAGAATATGGAGGCAATGTTTCAATTCGCCTCTTCTTTTAATCAAGATTTAAGTACATGGGATTTTGACTCCGTTTCAAGCATGGATTACATGTTTTGGGAAGCCCAATCCTTTGATCAAGACTTATCCCATTGGAATGTAGGGAATGTAAGTTCAATGATGGAAATGCTTGGATTTAGCGGCATGAGCAGAGATAATTATGACTCTACTCTTATTGCCTGGGATGAAGCTGATTATTCGAGCCGCATTCTTGGGGCGCAAGATTTGAGGTATTGTGCAGCTGAAGAAGCAGTCACCAGTTTATTGAATAAGGGGTGGGAAATTATTGGACACCGTAAAGATTGTCCAACCTCGGTATTTACTTCGGAAAGATTTGATGATTTGCAACTCTTTCCCAATCCAGCGTCTCATTATATATCAGTGAGATTTCCCGATAATCACACCATAAAGGACATTAGAGTTATTGACCAAAGTGGAAAAGAAAGGGAACGCATACCGGTCGAGCGGGCCTATCAGAAAATTCCAGTAGCTCAACTTAACCCGGGGACTTATTGGATTCAGTTTCGCACTAGTGAAGGCAACCGCAATACCCATACCTTACTGATTCAACGATAGTAATAAACGTGCGTATTACCAGCTCAGTAGTTAGAGGTAAATCATCTTTGCAGAATGATCGGTAATGAGTCTTTTAGAGTATGATGTTAAATTTTGATCATTAGCTACTGTAAAAGAAGCTTCATACCCTTCTGAAAAGCGTAATAATAGGATTTGCGGCTACGTATAGCGCTAAGACTAGAAAAACTAGGCCCATCAAATCTAACCGCCAATCGCCTTAAAATCTCATTAACTTCAACAGCCCTGCCCACTGAGCGGAGCCGAAGGCCCGAACCAAGCTGGGCCAAGCGTATCCGAAACCTACTTCTCTTCTTTTTCTTCCTCTTCTTCTACGGCCTCTTCCTTTAACTCGCCTTTAATGATAGATTTGATTTTTTCTTCTATCTCCTCGGCCACTTCCGGATTATCTTCCATAAACTGCTTCGCGGCCTCTCTACCTTGTGCAATTTTTGCGTCACCATAGGAGTACCAAGAACCGGCTTTACCAACCACATCCAAATCCACACCTAAGTCTACCACTTCCCCGGATTTCGATATTCCTGTTCCGTACATGATGTCGAATTCTGCAATTCGAAATGGAGGAGCAATTTTGTTCTTGACCACTTTCACTTTTACGTGATTTCCAACCACATTATTTTCCTTGTCCTTAATAGCCGGACCGGATCGACGAATGTCAAGCCGCTGTGAACAGTAAAACTTCAGTGCATTACCACCGGTAGTCGTTTCGGGATTGCCAAACATGACACCAATTTTTTCGCGCAACTGGTTAATGAAAATGCAGCAACAGCCCGTTTTTCCGATGGATCCAGTGAGCTTCCGCATGGCTTGTGACATCAATCGTGCCTGCAAACCCATTTTCGAATCTCCCATTTCACCTTCAATCTCCGCCCGCGGAACCAAAGCAGCTACAGAATCAATCACTAAAATGTCAATGGCTCCTGAGCGTATTAAGTTCTCAGCAATTTCTAATGCCTGTTCTCCATTATCGGGCTGTGAGATGAGTAGCTCCTGAGTATTGACCCCCAAATTTTCCGCATAGGTTTTATCGAATGCGTGTTCCGCATCAATAAAAGCCGCTATACCTCCGGTTTTCTGGCATTCGGCAATCGCGTGAATCGCCAGGGTAGTTTTACCAGAAGATTCCGGTCCGTAAATTTCAACTACCCGACCACGTGGAAACCCGCCCACGCCAAGCGCAATATCCAATCCGAGCGAGCCTGTAGAGATTGCATCTACATCAACTACTTTTTTCTCGCCAAGTCTCATGACCGTGCCTTTTCCATAAGTTTTATCCAGTCGGTCCATTGTCATTTTCAGTGACTTCAGTTTCGCATCCTTTTCGCTCTTAGCCATATTATTTGTTTTCTTTTTTCAGTAATGAGTGTATATATCTATCCACTTCGTTCCATTCCTTTCCGTGAAGGTTCCGAAACAGAAACATAGAGACATATATAATAATACAAATATATCGGAATCGTTGAACTTCTGACCGAAACAAGTGAATTATTTTCAGCACCCACCCTAAGAAGCGGACTCTGGAAGCGCATCAAGTGTAGCTAATAAGATATCGCAGGCCTCTTCTATTTCTTTAGAACTAATATTTAGTGGTGGACAAATCCGAAAACTGTGGTCGTTATACAAAAACCAATCCGTTATAAGACCTTTCTCTTTGGCGATCCACATGAGATTTTGAACGCGATGAAAAGTGCCTACATCCACAGCCATCCACAAACCGATTCCGTGAATTCCTTTTATTCCCGGATGTGAGCTCAGGGCTTTGCGAAATATCTGCGCTTTTTCCTCTACTTGCTCGTACCAACGGTTCTCCATAATAAGCCGCAGTGCAGCCAGGCCCGTCGCACAGGATACGGGATGCCCGCCAAAGGTCGTGCAATGGCCTAAAATAGGGCGGCGCGCCAGCTCGCTCATCAACTCGGGAGTGCTCACCATGGCACCCAACGGCATGCCTCCGCCCAGCGCCTTCGCCAGGAGAAGAACGTCCGGTGTAATGCCGCTGTGCATAAAGGCGAACGGCTGCCCGGTCCGCCCACAACCCACCTGAATTTCATCTAAAATAAGCAGTGCTCCAACCTCGGTGCAGCGCGCACGAACTGCTTGCAACCATTCGGCATCAGCCACCTTACAGCCCGCCTCACCCTGATAAGTTTCCATAATGACGGCAGCTGTCCGGTTACCGATGCGGTGTAGGTCGCCCGGATCATTGTAGCCTATAAAGCGCGTACCGGGTACATAAGGTCGAAAAGCACGGGCGTAAGTATCGTCAGAGTTGAGCGCCGATGTCCCATGTGTAGATCCGTGATATGCATTTTTGCAGGCTACAATTTCGTGTCGCCCTGTCACTTTTTTTGCTAGCTTGAGGGCCACCTCAGCCGCTTCCGTACCCGAACTGACGAAATAGGTGGACGATAAACCCGCCGGCAGTAAAGAGGCTAGGTATTCAGCCAGCCGCACCTGAGACTCCTGAATATGCTCCCCATATACCATCGTATGCATGTAGCGATCCATTTGCCGATGTCCGGCAGCCAGCACCTCCGGATGCCCGTGCCCCACAGCTGCCGGGCCAATTCCAGAAATCAAATCCAGATATCGTCGCCCGCGATCGTCATAAATATATACCCCCTTCGCGCGATCCACCGTCAATCCAAAAGGCTCATCGCTCGTTTGCCCCACATGAGCCAGAAATAAATCTTTTACATTCCGCATAATTTAAGCTACTTTCTAATCACAAAAGTACAGTATTCCCGTATCCGCTTCATAGCCTCACCGTCAAAATCCCGGATGCTTATTATTTTTGTTATGTTTTGGGGCCTACCCCCGAGGCGGAGCTGTTCAGCACCGCTCGGGGGTCGCTACGCTTCGCAGCTCTCTATTCGCTCGGCCTTTGGCCGGGCCTTTGCCGCCGGCCGGCAGTCTCCTTCGCTCACCCACAAGTGGTCTCGCTCAGGCCTGCTGCGCATCGCTAGTCCAGCCTCGCCCCCCGAAACTCCAAGGCGGGATCTTTTAGTTCCATTCCGTTTTTTTCCTCCCATCTCATGAAAAAAAGACTCCTCATCCTTTGGCCGACGCAGCTCCAAAGGAGCGTAGGCGGGACACGCTGTGACGCGGGATCTCCTACTCCCATACCGATCATCGACTTTCCCGCCGATCAAAACCTATATGCTCGCCATTCGAATCTTCCTGGGGTTTATTAAAGATAAGCAAGTGCAACAAATCAAGAATGAAGATGTCGTTCAGTTTAATAATCCATATATCATCAAGCGCGGCGGGGGCATAAAAGCAGTCGTACAACAGAAATTTATACCCATATGAGCACTTAAAGTATACAAAATATTCAATCCCCCTATGATACCTTATAATCAAAACAGTCAAGAGTAACTCCGGAAACTGTTTTTTGATGTGAAAATGGAAAAATATGTGCGTAAGCAAGGCGTGATGAGGGAGCTTGGCCATAGCTAAGAGACTGAAGAACAACGAAGCATACGCGCATATTTTACATTTAGACCTTTTCGCATGAAATGGTCATTCAAGCGAAAGGATAGTTTTCGGAGGTACCCTCAAGCAATAACAGCCATCCAAAGGTGCTGGTTATATACCGATTGGGTATATATTCCGTACTTTAGGTGCGGATATAAGTAAGTTATAAGCCATTACGAACAATAGAATGAAAAGAACGAAATACATCCTAATTTTACTTGCTGGGTTATTCTTGACAGCATGTCGAAGTAAATCAAATGACGATACAAAGACAGCTAAGAAAATCGATATTTTTGAATTAGATACGATTGGCACAAAACCAAAACAAGCAAAATTCAAAAGAGAGAAATTAATTCAGATAGCAGCTCATGATAAATTTTCAATAAGGGATTTTAAAAATATGAAGTTTGTTTGGAAGGGAATTAGGGACATTGATAAATTAGATGGAATTGAATACGTAAGAGAGCGAAACCGAAAATTAGATCCATTTGAAAATGATAATACTGTTGCGATAATGGCAGACTACTCAGATAATATTCGTCCAAAATCATATGGCAACAAAAGCGTAATAATTCCTGTGTACTTTCACAGTCATGAAGTCTACACTATTTGGGAAATTGAACATGACTCATTCAAGTTTAGTAAAATTCTTAAGCCAATTCAAAACGGCAGATATAGTAGGTCTATAATAGATAGTATTTTTGAGGTCCAAGGAGAGACAGTTATATCAGGAATGACTTTAGGTGGTGAAGGTGGAGACACCTGGAATAGCTTTTGGGTAAAGCAAATTAAAAACGATAGTATAATAAAATTGGAAGAAACTCCAATAAATTATAATTTGCATTTAGAGTTGCAGAGTTATGTACTTAAGTATAAATATCCAAAAATTACTAGAACAATATTTAGAGATTCAATATATCAGTTTAAGGATACTATTATATCAAATATCAATGTAAAAGAGCTAATAGAAACAGGCTTATAACACTAGACATGACTCCATGACTCCCTGTGGTCGTCACAGAGCATTTCATTCCCGTTCGGGGAAATGAGGTGCCCCATCCTCTTTCCAGTGGCTATCCCGCTTAGGGTTATTGGAAAGTCGTCTACCCCCCTGCAGAAGTTACCTCATTGGAATCACTAACATCGTCCTCTAAGATTTACTCTTCTTCGAATTTCATTGGGTAAATACATATTCTTTGTTGATAAATGCGAAGAACTTAAGCCTGATATTTTTTACTATCTTTATTCAAATAAAAACATTTAGATCTTGAAATGTAAACTGAATCCTACAGAGCATCGGCTATTTTTGAAGGGACACTTGGTTTCCTTTAATATGCTTGTGGTATTTAGAACAAATAGAAAAGAATAATATTATGAGAAAAGCTTTATCCGTTAGCTCCGCACATTGGACTAAAAATCTCCTTATGGTGAAATTTGTTTTTATCTTTTTACTGTGTATGTGTTTCAAATTAAATGCGCAACAATGGGTACAAGTATCTTCTTTACCGAGCAATTTTGATCAAACTCATCACTCTTTTGCCTTTAGCTTTGATGACATGGGATACATTGCCACAGGTGTTTCGCCTTCAGGACTGCGAGATGATTTTTATCAGTATGACCCTGCAAATGATACTTGGACACAGCTTCCCCCTTTCCCAGGTGGACCTCGAGGCTTTGCGATTGGCGATACTTGGGATGGAAAGGCATACTTTGGGTTTGGAACTAATGGCCCATCAGATTTAAATGATTTATGGGAGTTTGATCCTTCAACTATGACTTGGACGCAATTGGCATCATGTCCTTGCGACCCTAGAATACACCCAGCTATGATAGCGCACAATGGGAAAGTTTTTGTAGGATTAGGAGGTGGTTCATTAGGGAATAGGAAAGATTGGTGGGAGTATGACATTGCATCAGATACTTGGTCTCAGAAAAGTGATTTGCCTTCTCTTAGGCGACATCACCCATATCAATTTGGTATTGGAGACTACGTCTATACAGGCTTCGGGCATGGTAATGGTATTTTTAACAACTGGTTCCGTTATGATATTGTGGCCGAAACTTGGACTGAAGTAGCATCGTTGCCAGCAGAAGGCCGAGTGGCGGGGACACAGTTTTCTCACAATGATATTGGCTATGCGCTAAGTGGTGACGGAGATGACCACAATAGCATGGAAACAGGAGAGTTTTGGGCTTATGATCCTAATGCGGACGATTGGGAAGAATGGCCTGCTCACCCTAGTTCTTCTCGTTGGGCACCTGCTTCGTTCGTCATTAATGGAGAGGTTTATATCATAAATGGTACTAGTTTTGGAGCATATGTTTCAGAGGTTTATAAGTTTAATTTGGATGGCTACGTAGACGTAGATCAAGATGGATACTATACAGATGTCGATTGCGATGACAACAACCCAGACGTTAATCCTGGCCAAACGGAAATACCGTACAACGGACTTGATGATGATTGCGATACAACTACTTTGGACGATGATTTAGACCAGGATGGTTTCCTGCTGGCAGATGACTGCGATGACACCAACCCAGACATAAATCCAGACCAGACGGAAATACCGTACAACGGAGTCGACGATGACTGCGATCCAACTACTGTGGATGATGATTTAGATCAGGACGGATTCCTGCTCGCTCAAGACTGTGATGACAACGATCCAAATGTCAATCCTGGCCAAACGGAAATTATTTACAACGGAATTGACGATGATTGTAATCCAGCTACATTGGACGATGACCTAGACCAAGATGGTTATTTAATTGCCGAGGACTGCGATGATAACAATCCAGACATTAACCCTGGTCGGGCAGAGGAACCATACAACGGAATTGATGATGATTGCAATCCAGCTACTGTAGATGATGACGTAGATCAAGATGGGTTTTTATTTGCCGACGACTGCAACGACAACAATCCAGATATCAATCCTGACCAAACTGAAATAACTTACAACGGAGTTGACGATGATTGTAATCCAACTACTTTAGACGATGATCTAGATCAGGACGGATTCCTACTTGAAGATGATTGCGACGACAACAACCCAGACATCAACCCCGACCAGACAGAGATACCATACAACGGAATTGATGATGATTGCGATACAACTACTTTGGATGATGACGTAGATCAAGATGGATTTGCAACTGCCGACGACTGCAACGACAACAATCCAGACATTAATCCTGGCCAAACGGAAATACCATACAACGGCATTGACGATGATTGTGATACTGCTACTTTGGATGATGATCTAGATCAGGACGGATTCCTGTTCGCTCAAGACTGTGACGACAACAACCCAGACATCAATCCTGACCAAACGGAAGTACCATACAACGGCATTGACGATGATTGTGACACTGCTACTTTGGATGATGATCTAGATCAGGACGGGTTCCTGTTCGCTCAAGACTGTGACGACAACAACCCAGACATCAATCCTGACCAAACGGAAGTACCATACAACGGCATTGACGATGATTGTGACACTGCTACTTTGGATGATGATCTAGATCAGGACGGGTTCCTGTTCGCTCAAGACTGTGACGACAACAACCCAGACATCAATCCTGACCAAACGGAAGTACCATACAACGGCATTGACGATGACTGTGACACTGCTACTTTGGATGATGATCTAGATCAGGACGGGTTCCTGTTCGCTCAAGACTGTGACGACAACAACCCAGACATCAATCCTGACCAAACGGAAGTACCATACAACGGCATTGACGATGACTGTGACACTGCTACTTTGGATGATGATCTAGATCAGGATGGATTCTTGCTCGCTGACGACTGCGATGACAACAACCCAGACATCAATCCTGATGCGATAGAGATTCCAAACAACGGAATTGACGAAGATTGTGATGGAGAGGATTTAATTACTTCTACTAATGAAATTGTTAATAATACAATTAAAATATATCCAAATCCTGCAACTGATATAATTAATATCAATATTCAAAATCAAATTAATTTCAAAGCTAGTATATATGATTTGAATGGTAAGCTAATAAAAGAAGCCATAAACGAAAATCAAATACAAATCAATACGATGCCAGCAGGAATTTACCTTCTTGAAATTAAAGACCTTCAAACAGGTCAAAGGGTAGTAGAAAAAATAGTGATTGTGAGATAGATACCAACTTGTTACATAATAGCTTATCCGTAACATATATGTCTCGGAAATATGCAGACTAATTAGGTCAAATTCTTCCGACTGGAGAGGTAAATGATTCAAGTGTTGAACTTGAAAGCTATATGGATTGTCCTTGTCATATTAGACTTATTGACATAGAGAAAAAAGACGTATAGTAAATCTTCAGTTTTAATATGAGTAAACAGAAGAACAAGCTTTAAATAAGTCATTAGGGTTTAAAACCCTATGAAAACAAAGGATAAAGGTCTCAAACCTTGCTTAATCTATCGCTTGTAAACACGAGGCTTTCCCAGGAAGTTTATCTGAATATCTGCCTTTGATCGAGATGGAGAACAACGGTGCGCTGTCCTCCCTGGTGTACCACTCCTTCGAAGAAGAGCTCGGAACACAGCTATACAGTCGTACAACTATGTCTATATTCAAAGCTTCTTCCAGATACTTCGTATCTTTCCAGCGCCTCAGTGTATAGCTGCCCGGGGGGCGGACAGCAGGTCTAAGTGGTGGATTTAGAAATGAATATATATTTTAATATATAAACAATAAAATGAGAATCTCTAAAATGAATACTTTACTCTTGGGGTTTCTGCTCTTTTTTTCAACACTGGCTTTACTTTTATTTATGTCTTGTGACAAACAGAAATCTAAACCTATTCAATTAAAAGAACCTAGAGTTTATACAAGTGCTGACATTGTGACAAGTAGTTTACTAGACAAGAATGGTAACTTGTGGTTTGCAACTACTACGGAAGGACTATATAAATATGACGGAAGAACGTTCACAAACTTTAATGAGGAAAAAGGTCTTTGCTCAAATCAAATTTGGGACCTTCTTGAAGATGATAAAGGACTAATTTGGTTAGCAACCAATAAGGGTTTGTGCAATTATGACGGGAAATCATTTACTCATATTCCGCTTCCATATATGGACACAAGTAGCGATTGGTATAATAGTGTCTATCCAACCGTAAATCCAAATCAAGCTAATTCAATTATTCAAGATAAAACCGGAATGTTTTGGGTTGGAACTTCGGGTGGTGGAGCTTATAAATATGATGGAAAGACATTTGAAAGTATTTTAGCTGATAAAGGTAGAAAATACGAAGATGGACTTCACCACAACGTCATACAACACATCATTCAAGATAAAAAAAGGGACCTTTGGTTTGCATCAATGAGTCATGGCGGTATAACTCGTTTTAATGGAGAAAAATTTAAGGATTTCAAAGTTGAGAATGAATTAAGTGATAATATGGTTCGTTGCCTCTTTCAAGACAACGCAGGGAATATTTGGATAGGAACAAATGGAAATCGAGAGGGTGGTTTGGATAAGTTTGATGGCACGAACTTTACAAACTATAATGAAAGTAATGGTTTGTGCAGCAACAATGTATGTGTTATTTACCAAAGTAAAAACGGTACAATGTGGTTCGGAAGTGATAGAGGGGGCATATGTTATCTTGAAAATGGAGAGTTCATACCGATCGAAGAGTTATCAGAAATATCAATCCGAACAATAATAGAGGATAAAGCTGGAAATATGTGGTTTGGCGGTAGAAGAGGAATTTTATGGAAATATGACAGAGAGAAAATGACAGACTTTACCCAATTAAAAAATGAATAAAAGGTAGCAACTTAATATTTGTATAAGAATAGCTGGCTCAGTGCTAAATAGAAAAGAAAATAATATTAATAATGCTAAGTGCCTAGTTGATGCTTTCATGACTTTTAATCCGTTACTATTCATACAATAGTCTGTTAGTTGAAAGAGTGCTTTCACAGAAGTGTAACCCTTTCCTTCAAAAACATACAAATGAGCACTCCTGTCGAATATGCCCCGCATTACATAAAGTAAAAATTCAATACATACTTGGATCTACAGAAGATGTAAGTTTTGTAGCTAAAAATTGACATCTATCAAAAAAACTACAATCTTAGGCTTATGAAAAAAGAGGTGGCAATCATAGGTGGAGGGTCAGCAGGCTTGTTTCTAGCTGCTTTTTTAAACAGCGACCTTTATAATGTTACCATTTTTGAAAAAAAGGCTTCTCTCGGGCGCAAGTTTTTAGTGGCTGGTGATGGAGGCTTCAACCTTACACATTCTGAAAGTCTTTCTAGTTTCAAATCTAGATATACGCCGATTTCATTTCTCGATAACGTTTTAGATAACTTTAGCAATTCGGATTTGAGAACATGGTTATTGGATTTGGGGATACCCACTTTTGTCGGTAGTAGTGGGAGAGTCTTCCCTGAAAAAGGAATCAAACCCATTGAAGTTTTGAAGCGCATTGAAGCATATTTGATAGATAAAAATGTCAAATTAGAATTCAATAAGACCTTCACGGGCTGGGATCAAGAAATTTCTTTAGTGTTTAATGCTAAGGAAATTATAAAGCCCGATTACGCCGTTTTTGCCTTAGGTGGTTCAAGTTGGAAAGTAACTGGATCGGATGGATCTTGGTTAAAAATATTTAATGAAAAGGAGATTGACACTGTGCCATTTAGATCTTCAAATTGTGCTTATAAAATTAAATGGCATGAAAAGTTTATACAAAAACATGAAGGGAAGCCCCTAAAAAACATCTCTATTTCACTAAACAATAAAACTCAGAAAGGTGAGGTGGTCATTACAAAATTTGGAATAGAGGGTAATGCTATTTATGGGTTAAGCCCCGAAATACAGAGGTCTTTAGCTTCAAATAATTCGGTTTTGGTTTATGTAGATTTTAAACCAACATACAGTTTATCAGCTCTTATTAAAAAGATAAGCCGTTCAAAGTCTAACACCACAACCACCTTAAAGGAAAAAATAAAATTATCGCGTACTGTTATAGATCTCATTAAAGTAACACTAACAAAAGAAGAGTTTTTAGACATTAAAGTTTTAGCTGAATTCATTAAAAGTTTTCCACTAAACATTGTTGATTCAGCTCCAATTGATGAGGCTATATCTACTTCGGGAGGAATTAGCTTAAAAGCTGTAGACTCAAATTTTGAATTAAAAAAAATGAATAACACTTTCTGTATAGGAGAAATGCTTGACTGGAATGCGCCTACAGGAGGTTATTTAATTCAAGCTTGTGCAAGCACAGGTGTTTATTTAGCAAGTCACTTGAATAATAAGTCCCCAGCAGATAATTCATGATGTTTTGTCATCTTTGGTTTATAAACATATGGCTACTTTCGCCGGACCGTTGGTCGTTTACATCTCACGGGAGAGGTTAAGAACCGATAACAGTCGGATTACCAAACCCTTTTCCCTGTGCCCATACGCTTAAAGAGTTATGTGAAATTCGACCATGTATAATCTTGTTAGCTTGATCAAGGCGTAAAGAAAAAGCTAACTTCAAAATTCATTCCTTCTTAATTTATTGATCGGAGACGTCTGACTGTTTTTAAAGCCATGCCAGGTGCTGTAAAGGAATAGAATACACGCACCAATTACTGCTCCATATACCACCAAACTATTCATTTCCCATTGTTTTACTGCAATAGCGATGAGTGCCCAGACCCCTACCATTGCCGCCTCCCTCATGTTTCGCGAATAAATCAAAAAGACGTAAATGGCCGTTGCCACGCCTATCATCAACAGGGCCCAATAGGTTTCGGAGAGAAAACCACCCCTCCAGCCTACACTCACCAACCAGGCTGAAAAATTTGCGACAGTCGCTACAACAATCCAGCCTAAATAGATGCAAATCGGCCACCAAACAAAAAATATAATACGTACCGGTGCATCCCATATTTCGAGACGTAACCGCAGTGTCAGTACGATTAATGAAAATAGCAATACGAACATAATCAGAATAGAAAACTCAAGTTGTAAATGCATCCATGCATAAATCCAAGCACCATTGGCGACATTTGATAAGGCAAACCAAAGCCCAGCTTGATTTAGTACATCATCCTGTTTAAGTTTAAAATAGGCATACCATTGATACGCTACAAAAGCAATTAATAAAAGATAAATCAACCCCCAAATAGTAAAAGCATATCCGGCCGGCGTAAATAGGTTTTCATAATTGGCACTTACTTCTCCTACCGTCTTGCCATTAATCCTGCCGGTTCCTGACAAATAGTTCATAACTAGAGCAAAAACAAAAGTTATGCTGTTTAAAAAAAGATAAATCCGTTGCTTCATGACTATGTATTATCTACTCAAGTTAAAGAGATTTCTCTAATGTTAACTTGACTCTTTGTATAAGATATAAAAATTAACAAAAGTGCACTGGTTTAAGAGAAGCAAGGTGCATCTCACTACCCAAAAGTGGCATAGGCTCAACTTTTTATTATTAAATAAGGGTACCTCAGGAAGCTGTTTTTTGATGTAAAAATAAAAAAATATGTGGGTAAGCGAGACGTGATGAAGGAGCTTAGACATAGCTAAGAGACTGAAGAACAACGAAGCTTACGTGCATATTTTACATTTAGACCATTTCATTCGAAATGGTCCTTCACGCGATAGGATAGTTTTCGGGGATACCCTATAGGCGAATATGGATGAGGGCGTGCCCACCCGAGTCGCCGTTGGCCGCCTCGGGCGGTCGCTATGGTCGGGAGCTTGGCTACCGGCGGGGCCGGTATCTCATCCTCCGCTGGCGGATGACCCCCTCTCAGCGCTCACGCAAAGCATCCGTTAGCGCAGATGTATTTGTCCTGAGAAGTGAGCCTTTTCGGCCTGTGACACCTCGGTTTCGCTTGGTTCGGCTCTTCGGCTTCGCTTAGTTCGGCTTCGCTCACCACGACGCACCACGGCGCGGTGCGGTTCCTGCGACCTGCGACCATTTCCCCAAAACTCCCAAACTGAGCGTTTTTCATAAAACCCCTTATATTGTGGTAGATGTATTGCTCATAATACAACAAATAATACACACAATAAACACACATATCTGCAGATATGTGTTGTATATGTCTGATAAAATGATACATATAAATAAGTTAGCTGTCAGTAAAGAAAAGAATGAAATGTAATCATAAATATCATATTTCTGGGAAAGAACAACAATGCACTCTTGAGGAACATATTAATAATATTCCTATTGACAATTTTGGGAAATGCATTTTTCATTCAAGTGACATTCAATGGAAATTTTCAAATAATTTTAAAGACTATTTAAACCGTTTAGGCCATAGCATAAATGAAAAACGATTAACGACCTTTGGATTTCATGATTTCGTATTCATAGGTGAAGACGTGAATTTTGAGGAAACTCATCAAAAGGTAAATCTAATTTATTACAGCAAATTTCTTTTTAAACCAGCACTAACCTTTTATGACTGCACCTTTTGGGCCGAAATTGAAGTTAACAACTCTTTATTCAAAAATCAAATAAACTTCATTAACTGCAAATTTGAAAAAGAAACAACACTTAATGGATGTATTGCATGCGATGAAATTAATATATTCGACAACTGTTCTTTTAAGGATAAATTATCATTCTATAATCAAAATCATTTCAAAAACAATGTAAATATTATTAATAGTACATTTAGCAATGACCTGGATATTGATGCAGCAACATTCGATAGTTCATTGTTTATTGATGAAAATGAATTTCATATTGAAAATGGTCTTTACATATTTGCATCTGAACTGAAAAAAGGCTTCTCGTTAAGGAATAACAGAAGTATTGGGCTCTTAAGCATTGAAGAAAATAAATTTCATGAACAGAGTTTAATTCTCAACTTGAGCCAAAACACAAGTCTCCAATTCTCCCACAATGACTTATTTGGCGAAGTAAGATTTCAAGGCACTCCTGAATCTCTGTTGTTTAATCCAAATACTGTATTGGAATTAAAACTAGCAAATTTCGTAACTAATGAATCAAGAATAATTTTTGACTATTGTGATATTTTTAATTTAAGTGAAAATCTATTAAGAAAACTAACTGAATGGGAAGAAATCGAAAAAGTTGTTCTAAATGAGACCAATAAGATGTCTAGATTTAAATCTATTCATTACGTTTATACTAGAAGTCTTGACAATGATCTTCTAGAGGATATATGTACATTGATAGTTCGCTATTTCAAACACCTTTTTAGCAACAAACTCACTATTAGATTTGAAAGATATATTTCAGAAGAAAAAATTAAAATTGTTTTCGAATCAAAATCACTGATTGCTTCAGAAGAATTTATTACTAATTATTCTGACTGTATCCTCAGTGCATTTAGCAATTATGGATCAAATGATAATTTTCCATCAACTTTGTCGCTTCAGAAAAACCATATTTTGGAGAGAATCAAATTGTCAAAAAAGTCAAAATTATCAAAGGTTGAAGATGTTTTGAATTTATTATGTTTGAATGAAAAAGAGATTTATCTTAATGTGGCAGATAAAATTATTATTGGAAATAATGTAATTGACAAAGCGACAACAATATATTTGCCTGAATCAAATAACAATCAAATAAATATTTATAATACAAGTTCTATGGCTCAAAATATTCACTCATGTAATATTGGAATTATTGTTCCATTATTAGAAGAACTTAATGGTCTTTTGAAAATATTTGGACAATATGAAATCATAAAACCAAGTAATTCAATACGAACGTACTACAAGGTAACCATTCCTACATTTGATAATTCAGTGTCATTTAAAGTAGTTCTAACTCTTTTAAATCAAATGGGCAATGTTGAATCTGCTATATGTGCGATGGACATGATTAACGTCTGGAATCCAGAAAAACTTCTTATCATTGGAATAGCTGGCGGGTTTTCTCGAGAACATCAAGAATTAGGAGAAGTTATAATTGCTGATAGTTTATTCTACTTTGAAGAACAAAAACTTAAATCAGATAAAGTTGATTTTCGACCTGATATGTTAAAATCAGATAGGCAGCTATACAACCATGCTAGGAGCTTGTCAAACTATCCAAACTTAACCTTACCGAAAGCTCATTTCGGCGTAATAGTTTCAGGCGAGAAGGTTACAACTGATAATTTATTTAAAGAAAGGCTATTACGGCTACACAGTAAATTATTAGGAGTGGAAATGGAAAGTTGGGGAGTGGCTGCAACAGCGTTTTCACAATTTCAACAACTTGGTTTTCTAACTATCAGAGGTATAAGTGATTATGCTGATCCAGATAAAAATGATGATTTTCGAGAAATAGCAATAAAGAATGCAGCAATTTGGGCTCATTCATTTATAAGATCAAATCCATTCACACCGATTGAAATCAAAAATAATCAAGATTCAAATGACATCCATAAATCAATAAAGGAATTAGTAAACATAAAGGAACCAAATTTTGCATTTGAATTGTACAAGAAGATGAACAAATCAATGGATTTCGACGATTTTAGGATTTTCTTGAATCTGATGGTGGAAGAATCTGAGGGTAATCTAAAAGGTGGTACTGATGAAGCCAAAATGGCGGACTTAATTGCCAGATTTAGAAGACGAGAAAAGCTTGAAGAATTATATTTCCATGTAGATTTTTTCTTAAAAAACAGATAACCGACAGCTAACAAGCGACGATCACGATCATGCTTCCTTCGTCAGCACGACGGATGTCGCCGATCCGTTATGTCCAATTACGGACATGATTAAAGCATTTTTTAATCAAAAAACGGTAAAGTCATGAAAACAAAATTTCAAACATTAAAAAATATCCTCCTTGTAGGATTGGTAGTATTGACAAGTCTATC
>Ga0209942_1000739_pt1 | contig 18979 bp, 19 predicted proteins | sample SalPonR1_A_D2_MG_FD_185695 | JGI IMG/M metagenome (GOLD analysis project Ga0209942, IMG submission 185695) | Salt pond soil microbial communities from South San Francisco under conditions of wetland restoration - Salt Pond MetaG R1_A_D2_MG... ...
CATACCGAGACCCGCGAGTTCGGCGCACCGGGGCGCGCCGAGGTGCGCCGCCTGAGCCGCGATCATGCCTTGCAGCTCCTGCACGACGCGCTGATGTCCTGACGGTGTCATCCCCGCGAAAGCGGGGATCTGTGCAGAACGGGAGATCCTCGGGGCAGGTCCGAGGACAAAGGCGTGGCCGCGTCAGCCGTAGAGCGCCTGCGCGCGGGTCTCGAAGGCGCGCACGATCCGCTTCATCGCCTCATGAAAGAAGACCTCCGCCGCCGACTGCAAGAGCCTGTTCTTGAAAGCGAAATCCACATCAAAGCTCACCTCGCATCCGCCGTCGGCCGGCGTGAACGCCCAGTTGGAGCGCATGTGTCTGAACGGCCCGTCGAGATACTCGGTCTCGATCTGCCGCGCCTCGGGCCACAGCACGACGCGGCTGCCGAACCGCTCGCGGAAGACCTTGAAGCTGATGACGAGATCGGCCTCCATCACCTCCGAGCCGTCCGCCTGCGGGGTCACCTTGCGTACCCGCGCCGCCGCGGTCCAGGGCAGGAATTCCGGGTAACGCGCCACGTCGGCCACCAGCGCATACATCTGGTCCGCAGAATACGGCAGGTGGCGGGTTTCTGAATGTGACGGCATGGTGCCCCCGGTTTTCCCGTGACAGTGGCGCGGTTTTTCCTAGACTGGCCACGGATTTGCAAGGGGAAGACATGCCGCAGCGCAGCTACGTGATCGACAAGCTCATCTCGGCCAAGAGTATCGCCGCCCGCATCGAGGCGCTGTCACACGATATCGAGGCGGAATTCGCCGGAACAGAAAAGCTCGTGGTGGTGGGGCTGTTGCGCGGCTCTTTCATCTTCATCGCCGACCTTGTGCGCGAGCTGGACCTGCCCGTGGAGGTCGATTTCGTCGAGACCTCGTCCTACGGCAACGCCATGGAATCGAGCCGCGAGGTGCGCATTCTCAAGGATCTGCGCGGCGATATCGCCGGACGCGACGTGCTGGTGGTCGAGGATATCGTCGATACCGGCCACACGCTGACCCATGTGCTCAACCTGCTGGCAAGCCGCGCGCCTGCACGGCTCAGGACCATCGCGCTGCTGGACAAGCCGTCGCGGCGCGAGGCGGACATCCGCGCCGACTGGATCGGATTCGAGATCCCCGACGAATTCGTCGTGGGCTATGGCATCGACTACGCGCAGCGCGACCGCAACCTGCCGTATATCGGCGCGGTGCGCTTCACCGGCCCATGAACATCACCTGGCTTTTGCGCATGGCCCGCTGGGCCCGCCGTCCGCCGGGGCCGCGCGCCGTGCGGCTGTGGCTCATCGTCATCGGCGCGGCCCTCGCCATCGCCGGGATCGAGGTCTTCTTCGGCTGGCCGGAGGCCCTCACGCTGGAGCCGCGCCGCTCGATTTTGCGGCCCTGAGCGGATGCCCCGGCGCATCTGCGGGTGTTGCTCACGCGCCCATCTCCATGACTTGACCGCCGGTTGAGAGAATTATCGCTTTGCGATGGGCGCATTCGGCGTAAACTTGCCTACATTGGAACGGATCTTTTCATCGGGGGGAAGCCATGTTTGCGCAGGTAACATCCGTCCTCACCCTCATCGGGTCTCTTTTTCAGCGGCTTACCACGATCCTTCTCGTGCTGACGGCCCTCGGGCTCGTGGCCGCCACCGCCGCCGCCGCCCTAGGCGGCCTGCCCTGGCTGCGATTCGAGGCCGCGTACGGGGGCACCACATACGAGAATGCCGGTCAGATCGCGCAGCTCGGTGGAACGGTGCTGGCGGTGCTCTTGTGCGTCTACCTGCCGTCGAACACCCGGATCATGGCGCTGGAGACCTCGCATCGCCGCTTCGACCTCGGGATGCGCGACATCGCCCGTGCCTATCACGCCGCCCATGCCGCCGACCGCGATGACGTGTTTCGTCTGTCCTCGGAATTCGATGCCGTGCGCGAGCGGCTGGCCTGGCTGCGCGAGCATCCCGACCTCGGCGGACTGGAGCCGGGCTTGCTGGAGGTGGCAGCACAGATGTCCCATGTCAGCCAGGAGCTGGCCGATACCTATTCCGAGGAAAAAGTGGCCCGCGCGCGGCAGTTCCTGCGCCAGCGGCAGCAAGAGGTGGCCGCGTTCAACGACCGGATCGAGCGCGCCAAGGCGGTGTCCCAGGAACTGCGCCACTGGGCGCATGAGGTCGAGCTCGAGGAAAGCGTCGCGGCAAGCCAGCTTGCCCGGCTGCGCGAGGATCTCATGGCCGTGCTGCCCGAACTCGGGACCGAGGAGATGCTGCGCGCCGACGGCACGGTGATCGACATCCCCCGCAAGGCCGCCGAGTAGCGCCCGCGTTTCGCGTTTGACGCAGGCCCCGCGCTGGGGCATGTGACCTGTCATGGCCAAACCCTCGACCACCTTTGCCTGCACGGCCTGCGGTGCAAGTCACGCGCGCTGGTCGGGGCGTTGCGACGCCTGCGGCGCATGGAACACGATCCAGGAGGAGGCCCCGCTCTCCGCCGGGCCGGCGGGGCGCAGCCTCGGGGCGCGGCGTGGCGCGGCGCTCGCGCTCACCGATCTGGCGACCGAGGAGGCCCCGCCGCCGCGCACCTGTTCGGGGCTGGCCGAGCTTGACCGCGTGCTCGGCGGCGGGCTCGTGCCGTCGAGCGCGGTGCTGGTGGGCGGCGATCCGGGGATCGGCAAATCCACCCTGTTGTTGCAGGCTGCCGCACGGTTCGCGACGGTCGGGCTCTCGACCCTCTACGTCTCGGGCGAGGAGGCCAGCGCGCAGGTGCGGATGCGCGCGCAGCGCCTCGGGCTCGAGAGCGCGCCGGTACGGCTCGCCGCTGCCACCAGCCTGCGTGATATCCTGACCACGCTGGATGCCGAGCGCCCCGACCTCGTGGTCATCGATTCGATCCAGACCATGTGGTCGGACACGATCGACTCGGCCCCCGGCAGCGTCGCGCAGGTGCGCGCCGCCGCGCACGAACTCACCGGCTACGCCAAACGCCGCGGGGCTTCGGTCATTCTCGTCGGCCATGTCACCAAGGAGGGCCAGATCGCGGGGCCGCGCGTGGTCGAGCACATGGTCGATTGCGTGCTCTATTTCGAGGGCGAGCGCGGGCACCAGTTCCGCATCCTGCGCAGCGTCAAGAACCGCTTCGGCCCCGCCGACGAGATCGGCGTGTTCGAGATGACGGGCAGCGGGCTGGCCGAGGTCGCCAACCCCTCCGCCCTGTTCCTCGCCGGGCGCGGCGCGCCCGCCCCCGGATCGGTGGTGTTCGCAGGGATCGAGGGCACGCGGCCCCTGCTGGTCGAGGTGCAGGCGCTGGTGGCCCCCACGCCGCACGCCCAGCCGCGGCGCGCGGTTGTGGGCTGGGACAGTGCGCGGCTCGCGATGATCCTCGCGGTGCTGGAGGCACGCTGTGCCATCCCGTTCGCCGGGCTCGATGTCTATCTCAACGTGGCGGGCGGCTTGCGCATCTCAGAGCCCGCCGCCGATCTCGCCGTCGCCGCGGCACTCCTGAGCGCACGCGAAGACGCGGCGCTGCCGCCGGAGACGGTGATTTTCGGCGAAATCAGCCTGTCGGGCGCGCTGCGGCCCGTGGGCCAGACCGAAAACAGGTTGAAAGAGGCGCGAAAACTTGGTTTCACATCCGCAATCCTTCCGTCGGACGACAAGACCGGCGGCCAGAGCGGCCTCAGCCTGACCCGGATGGGCGATCTGACCGCGTTCGTGGGTGACGTTTTCGGCGCAGGGTAGGCGCCCCGCAGGGACAGGACGAGGCATGGACGGGTTCACCATCATCGACGGGGTCGTTGCGCTCTTTATCGTGCTCTCGGCGCTTCTGGCCTATTCGCGGGGCTTCGTGCGCGAGGCGCTCGCGATCGCGGGCTGGGTGGCGGCGGGGGTCGTCGCCTTCGTCTTCGCGCCGCAGCTGGAGCCGCTGGTCAAGGAAGTGCCAGTGGTCGGCGAATTCATCGCCGACAGTTGCGAACTCTCCATGATCGGTGCCTTCGCGGTGGTGTTTGCCGTGGCACTGATCGTCGCCTCGCTGATCACGCCGCTGTTTTCCTCGCTGGTGCAGCGCTCGGCGCTGGGCGGGATCGACCAGGGGCTGGGCTTCGTCTTCGGCGTGGCGCGCGGCGTTCTGCTCATCGCCATCGCCTATTTCGTCTACGAGACGGTGATCTCTGCCCAATCCATCGCCATCATCGACAACAGCCGCTCGGCGCGGGTTTTCTCGCAAATGACCGACGCGGTGGCGTCGCAGGAACCCGAGCAGGCGCTGGGCTGGATCACCGCCCAATACGAGCAGCTCGTCGGCAAGTGTGACGCGCCCTGAGGCAGTGCCTGTCCGACGCCGCGTCACGCCTGCGTCAGCCGCTGCCGGTTTCGTGATAGTTTCGTGACATGGTCCTGCCAAGCGCGTATGAGGTGAACCAAGCGACATCCACGGATTCGGAGCTGCCCTTGTCCACGTCCGCACCACTGCCCCCCGCCCACCCGTTCGACGACGACAAGCTGCGCGAGGAATGCGGCGTCTATGGCGTGATCGGCCTGACCGACGCGGCCAATTTCGTGGCGCTCGGGCTGCACGCGCTTCAGCATCGCGGGCAGGAGGCGGGCGGCATCGTCAGCCACGACGCCGAGCACGGCTTCAACTCGGTGCGCCGCTTTGGCTATGTGCGCGACAATTTCACCCGCCAATCGCTGATGGAGGCACTGCCCGGGCCGTTGGCCATCGGCCATGTGCGCTATTCCACCGCCGGCTCCAAGGGGGCCGCGATCCGCGATGTGCAGCCGTTCTTCGGCGAGTTTTCGATGGGCGGTGCCGCGATCGCGCATAACGGCAACATCACCAATGCCGACGCGCTGCGGCGCGAGCTGATCGACCGCGGTTCGATCTTCCAGTCGGGCTCGGACAGCGAATGCATCATCCACCTGATGGCGCGCTCGCTGCAACGCAACATCCCCGAACGGATGGAAGATGCGCTGCGCCGGGTCGAAGGGGCGTTCTCGGTCGTCGCCATGACGCGCACCAAGCTCATCGGCGTGCGCGATCCGCTGGGCGTGCGACCGTTGGTGCTGGGGCAGCTGGGCGAAGGCTGGGTGCTCAGCTCGGAAACCTGCGCGCTCGACATCATCGGCGCGCGTTTCGTGCGCGAGATCGCGCCGGGCGAGATGGTGGTGATCTCCGCCACCGGCGGGGTCGAGAGCCATTTCCCCTTCCGCCGCCAGAAGTCGCGGTTCTGCGTGTTCGAGCATGTCTATTTCTCGCGCCCCGATTCGATCATCGGCGGTCGTTCGGTCTACGAGACGCGCCACCAGATCGGGGTGGAACTGGCCCGCGAGGCCCCCGTCGATGCGGATATCGTCTGCCCCGTGCCCGACAGCGGCACGCCTGCCGCCATCGGCTACAGCCACGAAAGCGGCATCCCCTTCGCGATGGGGATCGTGCGCAACCAGTACATGGGCCGCACCTTCATCGAGCCGACAGAGCAGATCCGCAACATGGGGGTGCGATTGAAGCTCAACGTCAACCGTGCCCTGATCGAGGGCAAGCGGGTGATCCTCGTCGACGACAGCGTCGTGCGCGGCACCACCAGCCGCAAGATCAAGGAAATGATCCTCGACGCGGGCGCGGCGGAGGTGCATTTCCGTATCGCGTCCCCGCCCACGGCATGGCCGTGTTTCTACGGGGTCGACACGCCGCAGCGGGAAAAGCTGCTCGCCGCCACCATGTCCGAGGAGGAGATGCGCACGCATCTCAACGTCGACAGCATCCGATTCATCTCGCTCGACGGGCTATACCGTGCCGTCGGCGAGGCACAGGGGCGCGACGCGGCCTGCCCGCAATATTGCGACGCCTGCTTCTCCGGCGATTACCCGGTCGCCCCCTCGGACATGATCGAGAAGGGCTTCGAGCTGAAGGCCGCCGAGTAGGTCCCGTTACCGGGCGAAAATTCGCCGCATCGCAGAAAATGCCGCTTTCGTCCGCGCCCGGAGAGGCGTAGGGCGCAGGTCCGATATCGGATCACAGGACCATCATGACAGACCAGACAGAGACCCCCGCGGCCACCCTCGCTGCGGCCACCCAGCCGAGCGCGCTGCCCACCGGGCGGCTGACGCTGCTCGGCACGATGCATGGCCCCGACAGTGCCCGCGCGCTGCTGCGGCTCGATGGACGGGTCGAGACCGTGACCAACGGCGACAGCATCGACGGCGCCACCGTGGCGGCGATCGGCGAAGGGGTGGTGATTCTCGCGCGCGGCAACCGGGCCGAGCGCCTCGCCCTGCCCGGCGCATGAAAAACCGCGCCCGTCAAGGCCGGGCGCGGTCGCGTTTCATCGGTCAGGCTGGGTGGACTCAGCCCTTGCCCGCCGCCAGCGCCTTCCAGCCGCCCCAGACGACCATCGCCGCGATCACGGCCTTGACCAGATCGCCCAGCAGGAAGGGGGCCATCCAGTAGGCCCAGAGGTCGGGCGCGGCCTTGCCCATCACCGCGGCGGGCCAGGCGAGGCCGGGGATGTAGAGCAGCGCCGAGATCGCGATGCCGCACAGCGCCGTGGAGAATACGCCACGGGCAAGGCCCCGCTCGACCGCGAGACCGGCGAGCCACGCCATGCCGACGAAGCCGTAGAGGAAGCCCGCGGTCGGCCCCACCAGCGAGGCCGTGCTCATGCCGCCGGCAAAGACCGGCAAACCCATCGCGCCCTGGGCGAGATAGGCCAGCAGCGTTGCCGCCCCCAGCTTTGACCCAAAGGTCAGCCCGACGATCAGGATCGCGAGGGTCGACAGCGTCAGCGGCACCGGGAAGAATGGCACGCTCACCTGCGCCGCCAGCGCGATGAAGAGCGAGCCGCCCAGGATCAGCCCCGCCTTGCGAACGAGGCCCTCGTGGCCAATCGCGGCCTGTGTCAGTGTTTGTGTGCGCATCCCGCGTCCCTCCTTTATCCGTGTCCGCCCGACTTTTTCGCCGCACCGCGTCGAAAGTCAAGCGATTGTCCTTGATCTGGCGGCCCGGCGGTGGGATTTGCCGGGCATGACAGCTCCACACACTCCCCCCGTCGCCCTCGTCACCGGCGCATCCCGCGGGCTCGGGGCCGCGATGGCCGAAGCGCTGGCCGCCAGCCACCACGTTGTCGCCGTGGCGCGCACCACGGGCGCGCTCGAGGAGCTCGACGACCGCATCCGCGCCGCCGGCGGGCAGGCCACGCTCGCACCTATGGACATCACCACGCGCGACGCGATGGCACAGCTCTGCCGTGGGGTCCACGACCGGTGGGGGCGGCTGGCGCTGTGGGTTCACGCGGCGGTCCACGCCGCTCCGCTCAGCCCCGCCGACCATGTCGATGCGCGCGATCTGGAGCGATCCATCGCCACCAACGTCACCGCTACGGGCATCCTCATCCCCTTCGTCGCGCCGCTTCTCGGCCGTGAGGGGCAGGCGGTGTTCCTCGACGATCCGCGCGCGGGCGAGAAATTCTTCGGGGCCTATGGGGCGTCAAAGGCGGCGCAGATCGCCCTGGCGCGCTCGTGGCAAGCCGAGACCGCGCAGACCGGCCCGCGCGTGCATGTCCTTGCGCCCGCGCCGATGACCACGGCGACGCGCGCGCGCTTCTTCCCCGGCGAGGAGCGCGAGGCCCTCGCCCATCCCCGTGACGAGGCCGCGCGCCTTCTGGCCGTGCTCGGCTGAGCGCGAGGCCGCTTGTTGCCGCGCGGCGCAGGCGTTAGACAGACCGCAGGACCGGGCAAGCAGCGGACAGGGCGGGCGACATGCGCATTCTCATCACCAATGACGACGGCATCAACGCGCCCGGCCTCGCCGTGCTGGAAGAGATCGCCGCCGCGCTCGCGGGGGATGCGGGCGAGGTCTGGACCGTGGCCCCCGCCTTCGAGCAATCGGGCGTCGCGCATTGCATCTCCTACACAAGGCCGATGATGATCAGCGAGATGGCCCCACGCCGCTACGCCGCCGAGGGCAGTCCCGCCGACTGCGTGCTCGCCGGGCTTCACGACGTGATGAAGGACGCGCGCCCCGATCTCGTGCTGTCGGGCGTCAACCGCGGCAACAACGCCGCAGAAAACGCCGTCTATTCCGGCACCGTGGGCGGCGCGATGGAGGCCGCATTGCAGGGCGTGCCGGCGGTGGCGCTCAGCCAGTATTACGGGCCGAAAACCCGCGACCTGCCGGACCCGTTCGAATGCGCGCGTACCCACGGCCTGCCGGTGCTGCGCCGCCTGCTCGACAAGGGGGTGTGGACGCAGGACGATTACGGCATCTTCTACAACATCAACTTCCCTCCCTGCCCCGGCTCCGAGGTCAAGGGCATCCGCGCCGCGCGGCAGGGCTTTCGCCGCGACATGGGTTTTGGCGTGCAGCCCCACACCGCGCCCTCGGGGCGGCGCTTCCTGTGGGTCACGGGCGCGCCGCAGCATGAGCCGACGAGCCCCGGCTCGGACGCGGATGTGAACATGCAGGGCTATGTCTCGGTCACGCCGATGCGCGCGGACCTGACGGCACACGACGCGCTGGAGGCGCTGAAGGCGATCGAATGAACGACGGGGCCGATCATAGCGCCGAGCGCAAGATGCAGTTCCTGTTCGCGCTGCGCTCGCGCGGGGTGACGGATGCGCGCGTGCTCTCGGCGATGGAGTGGATCGACCGGGGTCGCTTCGTGCGGGGCTATTTTACCGGGCGCGCCTACGAGGACATGCCGCTGCCCATTGCCTGCGGCCAGACCATCAGCCAGCCCTCGGTGGTGGGGCTGATGACGCAGGCGCTGCGGCTGAGCCCGCGCGACAAGGTGCTGGAGGTGGGCACCGGCTCGGGCTACCAGGCGGCGATCCTGAGCCAGCTCGCGCGCCGCGTCTATACCGTGGACCGGCACCGCCAACTGGTGCGCGAGGCTGCCGCCATCTTCGCCGAGCTCGACCTCGCCAACATCATCGCGCTGGCCGCCGATGGCAGCTTCGGCCTGCCCGAGCAGGCGCCGTTCGACCGCATCCTCGTGACCGCCGCCGCCGAGGACCCGCCCGGCCCGCTCTTGGCCCAGCTCAGGATCGGGGGTATCATGGTGCTGCCCGTGGGCCAGTCGGACACGGTGCAGCAACTCATCCGCGTCACCCGGCACGAGACCGGCTACGAGTATGACGAGCTGCGCCCGGTGCGTTTCGTGCCGCTGGTCGAGGGGCTGGGACGTGACGGCTGAGACAGGCCGCGCAGAGGCAGGCTGGGGACGAGGAACAAGAGGTATTTACATGAGACATTTCCTGCGGAAAGTGGCGATGGGCATCGGCGTGGCGGCAGGGCTCGCCGCGTGCAGCGGCCCGCTCGACATCGACATGCGCGGCGGTTTCGGCAACGCGCCAAGCACCGCCGAGGCCGCGCGCACCGCCACCGCCGAGCGGCCAGCGCCGGATGCGCGGGGCATCATCTCCTATCCCGGCTACCAGGTCGCGGTCGCGCGGCGGGGCGACACGCTGGCCGCGCTCGCCGCGCGGATCGGGGCCAATGCCGAAGAGCTGGCCCGGTACAACGGCATCCAGACCGGCGACATCCTGCGCGAGGGCGAGATCGTGGCCCTGCCCAACCGCGTGGCCGAGCCCGAGGGTGGCCCGATCCGCCCCGACACCGAAATCGCGGCGCTTGCAGGCCGCGCCATCGAGCGCGCGGATGGCGACAGCATCGAGACAAGCGCGCTCGATCCGGCCCCGCAGGACGGGGCGGTCCCGAGCGGCACCCAGCCCATCCGCCACAAGGTCGAACGCGGCGAGACCGCCTATTCCATCGCGCGCCTCTATGACGTGCCGGTGCGCAGCCTCGCCGACTGGAACGGGCTTGGCTCCTCCTTCACCGTGCGGGAGGGTCAATTCCTGCTGATCCCCGTGCCAGCCCCCGGCGCGCAGTCCCGCGCCCGCGACGAGAGCCGCTCAGCACAGGAGGCCGGGGAGAGCGTCACCCCGCCCGGCACCGGCTCGCCCACGCCCGAGCCGCCGAGCGCCGCGCGCCCCCTGCCCGAAGAGGAGCCTCCGGCCCCCGAACCGGTGGCCGCGCCCGATCTCGGCCAGTCACAGTCGGCGACCGGTGGCGATGGCCGCCTTGCCCGCCCACTCGACGGCGCGATCGTGCGCGATTACACCAAGGGCCGGAACGAGGGTATCGACATCGGCGGCACGCCCGGTGCCGAGGTGCGTGCCGCCGACGCAGGCGTCGTGGCCGCCGTGATAGATGACAGCGATGGCCGCCCCATCGCCGTGATCCGGCACGATGGCAACCTGCTGACCGTCTATTCCAACCTCGCCGCGCTGACTGTGGCCAAGGGCGACGAAGTGACCCGCGGCCAGACAATCGGCACGCTGCCCGGATCGGGCAGCGCGGTGCTGCATTTCGAGGTGCGCGACGGGATCGAGAGCCTCGACCCGAACCCGCTTCTGGAGAACTGACCGTCGCGGAGGCCTCTGTGGAATAGCCGGCAACGACGTGCCCGCAGGGTCGCGCCGCTACCGCGGCCCTGCCCCCGGCATCAGCCGGGCCAGCGCGCAGAAACGTTCGAGGTCAACGGTTTCGGCGCGGTCGGTCGGGGCGATGCCGGCGGCGATGAGCCGATCCTCGATATCGGGCGTCACACCCTTGAGCGCCGCGCGCAGCATCTTGCGCCGCTGGTTGAAGGCGCGCGCCACGAGCGCCTCGAGGATGCGCGCATCCGCCGGATAGCGCGGCACGGGCAAGGCAGTGAGGTGCACCACCGCGCTCGACACCTTGGGCGGCGGCGTAAAGGCACCGGGCGGCAGGTGCATCACGATCCGCGCGTCGCAGCGCCACTGCGCGAGGATCGCGAGACGGCCATACGCCTTCGATCCGGGCTGCGCGATGATCCGCTCGGCCACCTCGCGCTGGAACATGAGGGTAAGGCTCTGCCAGACCGGCGGCCATGCCTCGGGCGTGAGCCAGCGCACGAGCAGTTCCGTGCCCACGTTATAGGGCAGGTTCGCCACCACGCGTATCGGCGGCGCGAGGTGCGCCAAGGGCTCGATGGCGAGCGCATCGCCCGCCATCACCGTGAGACGCCCCTGCGCGGCCTCGGCGATCTGCCGCAACGCGGGCAGGCAGCGCGGGTCCTTTTCCACGGCGAGCACATGGCGTGCCCCCTCCATCAGCAGCCCGCGGGTGAGCCCGCCGGGGCCCGGGCCGACCTCCAGCACGTCGCAGGTCGTGAGATCGCCTGCCTGACGGGCGATCCGGGAGGTAAGGTTCAGATCAAGCAGGAAATTCTGGCCGAGGGATCTACGCGCTGACAGACCATGCGCGGCGATTACCTGCGAAAGGGGCGGCAGCGCCTCAAGGCCGCTCATGCCGCGCGTGCCCGCACCAGCCGGTCGGCCATTTCCAGCGCAGCGATCAGCGAGGCGGGATCGGCCACCCCCTGCCCCGCGATGTCGAGCGCGGTGCCGTGATCGGGCGAGGTGCGCACGAAGGGCAGGCCCAGCGTGACGTTCACGCCGCGGTCGAAATCCAGCGTCTTGATGGGGATGAGCGCCTGATCGTGATACATCGCGATGGCAGCGTCATAGCGCGCCCGTGCCGCCGCGTGGAACATCGTGTCGGCGGACATGGGGCCGCGCAGATCCATTCCCCCGGCGCGCAGCCGGTCGAGCACCGGTATGATGACCTCGATCTCCTCGCGCCCCATGCGCCCGCCCTCGCCCGCGTGCGGGTTGAGCCCGGCCACGGCGAGGCGCGGCGCGGGGATGGCGAAATCGCGCACGAGCGCGGCATGGGTGATGCGGATCGCCTCTTCGAGCCGCTCCGCCGTGAGCGCGCTTGGCACCTCGGCAAGGGGGATGTGGATGGTCGCGGGCACCACCCGAAGGCTCGGCCCGGCGAGCATCATCGCCACGCGCACGCCGCCCGCGAGATGCGCGAGATACTCGGTATGGCCGGGAAAGCCGAAGCCCGCCCCTTCCTGCAGCGCCTGCTTGTGGATGGGCGCGGTGCAGAGCGCCGCTGCCTGCCCCGCCTGCACGATCTCCACCCCGCGCGCGATGACCTCGACCACGGCCCGCGCCTGCGCGGCCTGTGGTTGGCCGGCACGGCGCGGGCCGGGAAAGGAGTGGGCGAGCACCGGCAGCGCCCCGGCCCCTGCGCGCGCGGCCTCTGACGGGCTGCCGATCACCGCGACAGGCGTGCCCTCGGGCAGATGCGCCGGGTCACCGATGACAAAGAACGGCACACGCCCGCGCAGCCGCGCCCATGCGCCCGCCGCGATCTCGGGCCCGATGCCGGCGGGCTCTCCGCAGGTGAGCGCGATCACGGCTCGACGATCCGCGCCTCGGCCAGGAGCTGCTGAAGATAGCCGTCGGCCAGCGACTGGATGCGCTGGTTGCGGATGAAGCCGGTCAGGTCCTCGATCGACGGTTGCTCGTCGTCAAGCGCGGGCGTGCGCCCGCACAGCATCAGGAACATCAGCGTCTGCCCGCCCGCACGGGTCAGCCGCGTGGAGCTTTCACCCGGGTCGAGCAGCGCAAGCTCGGCGGCGATGTCGGCGGGAATGTCGGCGGGGGCTTTGCTGAATCGTTCAAGCACCTCGTCGGGTTGGCCATGCGCCACGCCGTAGAGATCGTCGCAGGTGTCGACGCGCGCGCGGACACTTGCCGCCTGCGACATCGCCTGTTCGGTCTCGCCGCCGGGGATGTAATAGGCGGCATATTCGATCGCGGAGTACTCCGGCTCCGGCACCGCGCCCTCCTGGATGTCACGCATGTAGATGAGCGCAAGCCCGCCATCGACGGGCAGCGGCGCGGACACCTCGCCGGGCGCAAGGCCGAGCGCCACCTGCCGCAGCGGCGGCGGCATATCCGATACCGCCTGCCATTCAAGCCGCCCGCCACGCCCCGCCGTGGGTGCCGCCGAATGCTGACGGGCGAAGCGGGCGAAGGCGTCGGCGCTCCCGGCGGTGGCGATGCGCGCGGCGAGCCGCTGCTTGGCTTCGGCATCCTCGACACTGGTCACCGGCAGGATGATCTCGGACAGGAGCACCCGCACGGATGCCTGCCCCGACAGCGCCCGCGTGGCGCGGTCGATCTCTTCCTCGCTGACCGAGACACGCCCGGCGAAGCGCGCGCCTGTCACCTCGCGCCAGGTGACGCCCGCGCGCACGAATTCGCCAAGCGACTGAGCCGACACGCCCGACTCCGCCAGCGCGGCGATCAGTTGCTCGGTGTTCATCCCGGCGCGGTCCGCGAATTCCTCCATGCCCGCGCGCACCGCGTCTTCGCCGACCGAGATGCCCATGCTATCGGCCGCCTCGAGCTTGACACGTTCCTCAATGAGCTGCTCGCGGGCGAGCTGTGCCGGATCGCCGGGCGCGCGAAACAGCGTCAGCATGCGCGCGCGCTGCTGAAGCTCGTAGCGGGTAATGGCGCTGTCGTTCACGAGGATCGCCGGTGCGAACAGGTTCTGCGCCCTGAGCGGTGCCGATGACATCCCCACCGCGGTCAGCACGGCAAGACACAGCGCGGCAAAAAGCAGGGGCGCGGGGCGAGGGCTCGGTGTCATTCTCATCAATTCCTGCATGTGCGGGTGAAACTCTGATCGCGCGAAGCGGCGGAAAAGCCTCGCAGCCCCACGATAAAACCGATGTTGGTCTCGGGTTCAAGGATAGTCGAGGAGGTAAAGCGACGCGAGACCGAAAGGGTGATGTCCACGCACTCGTTGGTGTAGGTGATCCCCGCCCCGGCCCGGATGCTGCGGTCGGTCGCCGCGTCGAACCGCCACTCGCCGCTCGCCGTCCAGTGATCGGCAAACCGGTGGCTTCCGGCGAACGACCATTCCGAAACCGTCGAGGGACGTTGCTCTGCAGGATCGGCCGGCAGCCACGTATAGGTCGCAGCGATATCGGTGCGGGCATTCTGCCAACTGATCCGCGCCTCTGCCTTGGACGTGTCGAACACGTCGTCGAACAGGCTGCGCCCGGTCACCACGAGCCCCGAGTCGTTGCGGAACTGTGCGGCGACCAGCAGGTCCGAGCGACGATCCCGCAGGCCAGACGAGCGGGTGAATCCCGGCGTGCCGCCGGACTCGAGCAGGCGCTCGTCGCGGATCACCTGACCCAGCGCCAGCCGTCCCTCCCAGCCCGCGGGCGAGATGCGCGCATAGCTCAGCCCGACGGCACCGCTCACCCCGCGTTCGCGGCGGTCGGGCGACGGAAAGCGCGAGACGTTGAACAGGTTGCCTTCGTCGAATTCGACGGCCGTGCTCGCCGCGAAGGGGACATCCGGGTTGGAGCCGCCCGACCAGGCGAGCTGGGCTACCGGCTCGATCACGTGGGCGATTCCGCTGCGCTCGGTCCGGATCAGCGGCCATCGCAGCCGGATGGCGGCGCGCGGCGTGAGCTCGGTGGCCTGGTCCTGCGCCGTGTTGCCGATCTGGGCGATTTCGAAATGATCGAGCGCCAGCCCGGTCTCGACGGTGGCGAGCACCCCCGCGCCCAGCACCCATTGCCGCAGCCACTCGGCCTCGGCGGTGAATCGGGTAACGTCATGGCCATCCGCGAATGTATCGAAATCGGGCCCGTCGGTGCGTTGGCCGGACGAGCGGTAATGGCTGTGTGCGAGAGCGGTAAGGCGCAGCTCGCCGCCCAGCCGCGACGGGAAGACGCGCCTCGTATACTCGCCATCCGCGACGATGCTGGGCAGGGTGGCGTTGCTCTCGTTCACCCGCAGGCTCTGGAAATGGTCGAGCGCGAGGCGGATATACTCGTCCCGCCGGGCGCGTTCGACCGAGACGCCGCTTCGCAGCCGGTCCTTGGTCGAGAACCCGTGGTCGAGCAGGAAGGTGTCATCGCTGGTCAATTCCAGATCAAAGCGCAGCACGAAATCGCGCGGCAGGCCGAACCGACCGCTGGCGAACAGGTAGCCACGGGTCGAGCGCGGGTTGAAATCGTCGTCTGCGAGCGCGGTCTCGATCTCGATGTCGCCGTTGCGGAAAGCCTGCCGGTAGCGCAGTTCGACCCGGCGCGAGTCGGTGGCCCAGAAGGGGGTCACGGTCAGGTCTCGATGATCGTCGATAACGATGAAATAGGGCAGACGCACACCGCTTCCCAGAAGCGTCGAGTTTATGAATTCAGGCGTCAGGAACCCGGTGGCACGATCCACCGATCCGTCGGGCATCCGCAGCCGGGGCAGGTAGAGCACCGGCGTGTCGAGCACGCGAAGCTGCGCGTTGTAGAAGTAGAGCCGCCGTTTTTCCTGATCGTGGACCATTCGCTCGGCGCGGATCTGCCACAGCGGCGGTCGGCCGGTGTCGCAGACCCTGCAGGAAGTGACCGACGCCTTGTATAGCTCGGTCACGCGGCCTTCGCTGCGTCTCATCTGGTACGCGGCGAGCTGCAGCTGCTCCTGCATCACCATGCGCGCCCCGCGCAGGATGCCGTTGACGAGATCGCGGTCGAGCGTGGCGCTGTCGGCGATCACCACCGTCCCGCCCCCGTCCTCGGTCAGCGCGAGCGGCCCGGTGATCTCGAGCCGGTCGGCGGCGCGGTCATAGACGATCTCGCGCGCGGTCAGCCGCCGCCCGTCGTGGAACGCCTCGACATTGCCGCGCGCGATGAGCCGGTTGTCGGCTCCCAGCACAACATCGTCGGCCACCAGCATCGCGGGACCGGGCACAGCCGGGTCGGGCGTCCCGCCTTGCGCCATGACCGCTGCCGCCCCGGCCAGCAGCGCGCCCGCGAGCGCAAGCACGAGGCTCAGCGCCCGCATCAGCCGTCCTCCAGGTGCAAAAGCAGGCCGACGGCGAGGAAAAGCGCCGCCACCGGCGGCACCCAGGCCGCGAGCGCCACCGGTATCTGCCCGTTCTCGCCGAGGATCTGCGCGAAGTTGCGCACATAGTGCAGCCCGAACCCGACGATCACGGCGGCCAGCACCCGCAGCCCGATATTGGCACCGCGCACGTGACCGATGGTGAACGCCGCCGACATCAGCACCAGCGCCACCAGGAAAACCGGGCGCGCCAGTTCGCTCTGGAACCAGACTGCGTAGCGGCGCGCCGAGAATCCTGCCGCCTCCAGCTGCGCGATGAAACCGGGAAGGTCCCAGACCGGAACGTACCGGGGCCTTCCGAAACTGTCGAGGATGCGGTCCTGCGTGAGATCCGTGGGCAGCTCGAGCGCCGCCATGCGCTGCGCCCCGGCCTCGGGGTTGGCACCGAGGCCCAGCGGCCACGTCTTGACATCTTTCAGGTGCCACATCTCGGGCCCCAGCCGGGCGCTGGCGGCACTGATACGGCGCGACGGCGTGCCGTCCGGCGCGAACTCGACAAAGCTCGCCCCAAAGAGCGTGCCGAGATCGGCGCTGGCACGCTCGGCAAAGATCACGGTCTGCCCGTCCGCATCGCCCTGCCGCAGCCACAGGCCCTCGGCGGCGACGGCCAGCGCCGCAGTCTCGATCCCGCGATAGCGGTTGGAAAGGTCATGATCGCGCTTGGAAGTCGCGGCCACGATCGGGTTGCCCACCGCCACCGCAAGCAGCCCGAGCACCAGCGTCACCGTGACCGGTGCCATCAGCCCGCGCAGCGCCGAGCGCCCCGAGGCGCGCAGCACCACAAGCTCGGACGAGCGCGCCAGCCGCAGGAACAGCGCCACCGAAGCGAGGATCACCACCAGGGGCAGGATCTCGTAGTTGGCCCACGGCATCTCGAGCGCCACAAGCTCAAGGACATCGCCAACGGGCCGGTCGGGAAAATCGCCCAGCTTGTCCATCAGCTCGATCAGGGCGAGCACCACCCCCAGTGCGATCGCCACACCTGCAAAGGTCATCACGAAGCGCCGGGCCAGGTAGGCGTGCAGGATCATGTGCCCCTCCCCACCGACCGGCGGTGCCACGGCAGCACGACCGCCGCGATCACGGGCCATATTCCCGGGCGTTGCGCCAGCCACAGAAGCCCCGCCGCCAGCGCCAGGCCCGCCAGCGACGGCAGGTAGAGCAGCGGCCAGAGCGCCGCGGTCACAAGCACGGGTGCCAGCACCGCGCTCTCGATCACCTTGAGCCCGACCAGCAGTCCGAAGGCGACCAGCACCTGCCGCCACACGCCGAAGCGGCTGAACGCGCCGGTGAGCAGCGTGGCAAAGCCGACGAGCGCGGCCACGAGACACATCAGCGCGGCCGTGAACCGGCCGTGCAGCTCCGCCATGACCGCACCGGGTGCGGCACCGGTCCTGGCCGCGACCTCGTGCGGCGCGCGCAGCATCTCGACCGTTCCTGCGAAAGCCACCTTGTTGAGGTTGATCGCGTCACGGCTGACCAGGCTGCTGATATCGTAGGAAAAATCCTCGAAATGCGTGGTAAAGAGCCTTTGTCCCGACGGCCGCAGGCTCTGGGCCAGCCCCGCAACCATCACCAGGCGCGTGCCCGCCGGATCCTGCACGAGATAGGCGCGCGAGGACGTGTACGTCACGGCCGTCTCCGGCCTGCGGCGGTCCGACAGGAACACGTCGCGCAACTCGCCCTCCGGCGTGATCTCGCGGGTGTAGAAGGTCACGCCCGGTGCCGGATGCAGGAACTCGCCCGGCGTCAGCAGCTGCGCGGTGACGTTGCGCGATACCTCTTCCTCGCGCAGGCGAAGCTGGCTCAGGCTGTTGGGGATCAGCAGGTGCGCCAGCACCGACATCATCAGCGCCACGATCACCCCGAACACCACCACCGACCGCGCCAGCCGCCACGGCGAGTAACCGGTGGCCTGTACCACTGCCAATTCGCTGTCCGACGAAAGCCGGTGCACCACGTAGACGGCGGCGGCAAAGGCGGCGATGGGCAGCATCGAGCCGATCACCGCCGGCAGGGTGAGCGCGGTGAACTCGAAGAATACCCATGCGGGCTGGCCATCCCCGATCAGCTTGTCGAACATGCGCACCGCCTTGTTGATCCAGAAGATCGACACCAGGACGAGCGCAAAGAAGCCGAACAGCACCATCAATTGCGACAGCATGTACCTGTCGAATCTGGTCACATTCCCCCCCCCGGCAGCAGTCTTGCCGGGCAACCTAGCGGAATTGGCGGCAGGGGAAAACTGCTAACTGGCCATCGGCGGCGGAGCGCGCTAGGTCTGGCGTGAACGCTGAAAAGGAGCCCCGACGCATGACCTCTCCCGCCGCCGTCCGTTTTGTCGAGACCGACCTCGATGCCATCGCCGCCGCCCAGGGACGCGTAGCGGTTTTCGTCACGCCGGAGGGTCGGCTCGATCCCGCTGCGCGGCGGGTAAACCGGCTGACCAAGGGGGCGCTGGCGCGGATGATCGAGGGCGGCGCGCTGGAGGAAAAGGAGGCCGGCGACGTGCTCAGCCTCGCTTGGCCCTCGGGGCTGGCGGCGCAGGCGCTCGACGTGGTGGTGCTGCCGCGCAACGCGGGCGTGGAGGACAGCCGCCGCGCGGGCGTGGCGCTGGGCCGGGCCAAGGGGAGCGCGTCGCTCACCATCCTCGGCGGCACCCTCAAGCGGCCCGCCGAGGTGACGCAGGGCGCGGTGCTGCGGGCCTACGATTTCACCGCCCACAAGACCGGCGAGACCGCCGCCCCCGAGGACATCACCGTCATGGTGCGCGACCCCGGCACCGCCGAGACGGATTTCGCCCCCCTGAACGAGGTGGTGGGCGGCGTGTTCCTCACCCGCGACCTGGTGAACGCGCCCGCCAACCACCTCACCACCACCGCCTTCGTAGCCGAGATCGAGGCGCTGGCGGCGCTGGGGGTCAAGGTCACCGTGCTCAACGAATCGGAGATGGAGCAGCTGGGCATGGGCGCGCTCCTGTGCGTCGGACAGGGCAGCGCCAGTCCCTCGCATCTCGCCGTGATGGAGTGGCGGGGCGGCGGCGATGCGGCCCCGCTCGCGCTGGTCGGCAAGGGCGTGGTGTTCGACACCGGCGGCATCTCGATCAAGCCCGCTGCTGGCATGGAGGACATGACCATGGACATGGGCGGCGCGGGCGTCGTCACC
>Ga0209942_1000740_pt1 | contig 18948 bp, 14 predicted proteins | sample SalPonR1_A_D2_MG_FD_185695 | JGI IMG/M metagenome (GOLD analysis project Ga0209942, IMG submission 185695) | Salt pond soil microbial communities from South San Francisco under conditions of wetland restoration - Salt Pond MetaG R1_A_D2_MG... ...
ATGCTTCCCGGCGCGATGTTGCATAATGAAAAGCTCCGGTTTATTTGCAAAAATGTGCATATACGTGTAGAAAGCACCCGCTCTTCGTTTACGGGCGGCCTGAAGAAAAGAGATGTGCTTGAAGTTCCGGTTTCTCATGGTGAAGGTAATTATTTCATTGATAACGACGGTTTGGCTTCACTTGAGAATAATGACCAAATAGCTTTCAGATATTGTAATGCAGATGGTAAACTAACGCCGGAGTCGAATGTAAACGGTTCAGTATCAGCTATTGCCGGAATAACCAACAGCGCGGGGAACGTACTGGGAATGATGCCTCATCCCGAACGTGCAATGGAACCTATACTTGGGTCAACAGATGGAATTGCTTTCTTTGAGTCTGTTTTTAAAGAGCTGAATGTTGCATAACGTTTATCCGTACTATTTCATCGGTCGCATCTGGAATACGCTGTTTCCCGATAACCGGTTCTTTCTGAATAAGAGTTACTACTCATGAAAACGCACGATGATCAACAACTGAAGCTTCACAGCAAAGACCTTGTTAAGCGCTACAGAAAACGAGTGGTTGTGGATAAAGTGTCGATTAATGTGAATCAGGGTGAGATTGTTGGCCTGCTGGGGCCCAACGGTGCCGGTAAAACAACCACCTTTTACATGTTTACCGGTATTATCAGGCCGAATAAGGGGAAAGTATTTTTAAACGATACAGACATCACAAAAAAACCGATGTACCAGCGTGCAAGAATGGGAATTGGGTATTTGTCGCAGGAGCCAAGCGTTTTCCGAAATTTAACGGTTCGCCAAAATCTGGAGTCGGTTCTTGAGTTTTTGTCGTTAAAGAAATCGGAAATTAAAAGACGTACAGACCAGCTTATTGAGGAGTTTGGTCTAGAAAAAGTAGTAAATAACAAAGGGTACAGCCTTTCAGGTGGCGAGCGCAGACGAACAGAGATAGCAAGAGCACTGGTTACCAATCCAAAATTTATACTCCTGGACGAACCCTTTGCAGGGGTTGATCCCATTGCTGTTGAGGATATTCAGGAGATTGTTGCGGATCTTAAAAAGAGAAATATCGGAATATTTATAACCGATCATAATGTACACGAAACGCTGGCCATTACAGACAGAGCCTACCTTATGTTTGAGGGAAAGATATTGCGTGAAGGCACTGCAGAAGAGCTTGCAGTAGATGAGGAAGCCAAAAAACTATATTTGGGCAGGCAGTTTAAGCTGGACCGATATGCTCAATAAGAATAAGCAAACAGATTTGATTATGGATTTCATTACTTCAGAGGAACTTCAGGATAAAATGGAAAGTGGCACAGGATTCATCTTACTTGACGTACGTGAGCCATTTGAGGCAAATATTTCAAACTTTAAGCACGAAACAACATCTATTCCCTATAACAAGCTGGGGAATGAAGTTGAAAACCTGGAGATGGACAGGGAGTATATTGTGTTCTGCAGAAGTGGCGCTACCAGTAAAGATGCTTGTAACATGCTGAAAGAAGCGGGATTCAAAAATGTAAAATCCCTTAAAGGAGGTATCAATAACTGGGCAAAAAAGATAGATCCCTCTCTTCCTCAGTACTAACCCCCTTTATTCAGCGATTCACAGGTTAGGTAGTTGCGGCAATTTGGGCGAATAGCTCTTCATTACTTTCAGTTCGCTTAATCACCTGCAAAAGCATTTGGATAGACTCCTTGGGATTTTTTTTGAGCAGAAACCGCCGTACCATATTTCGCTCTTCAAGTGAGTCGGTTATGAACTTGTCTTCGTTTCGGGTTCCCGATGCAGCGATGTTTATAGCGGGGTAGATACGATCGTTGGCAATATCTCGGTCCAGAACCAATTCCATGTTTCCTGTACCTTTAAACTCCTCGAAGATTAAATCATCCATTCTTGAATTCGTTTCAACGAGACAGGTCGCGATAATTGTTAATGAACCGCCGCCTTCAATTTTTCTTGCCGAGCCAAAAATTTTCTTAGGGATTTCCAGGGCCCGTATGTCAAGGCCACCGGATAGTGTACGTCCGCTGTTCGCCTGAGCAGCGTTGTAAGCTCTGCCAAGCCGTGTAAGAGAGTCTATAAGCAGAACAGCATGACCACCATATTCAGCCATTCTTTTTACGTATCCAAGCGCCATTTCTGATATTCTGATGTGGCTTTCGGTCGGCTTGTCGTTCGAAGAAGCGAAAACTTCAGCATTGGTAGTTCTTAAAAAGTCGGTAACCTCTTCAGGCCGCTCATCAACCAATAAAATGCCAGTGTGGATATCGGGATAGTGATCGCTGAGGCTTTTGGCAATTTTTTTAAGGAGAACGGTTTTCCCGGTTCTTGGTGGCGCCACAATAAGTGCTCTCTGTCCTCTGCCTATGGGTGCAATCAGATCCATTACGCGCAATTCAATATCGTCGGCGTTCTTTCCAAGCTCAATGTATTCGTTAGGCATAATCGGGGTTTGAAGCTCAAACCGGTTGATCTTTTGCCACTCTTCGGGAGACTTGCCATTAATTCGGTCGATGGAGTGAACATGCCTGTTACCGCTTTGATCTTGTTCAAATTCGCCTTCCATCAACAGCCCGGAGCGCAGATCATGAAGTTTAACCTCATCCGGTTTGAGGAATGGATCTTTTGGATTGTAGCTAAATTCAAAATCAATTTTTCGGATGAATCCATACCCTTTCTCGTTGATTTCAAGTACACCGTTATAGCGGCCGCCAATTTTTATCTGTTGATTTTGATGAAACTGAGGAACAAAAATATTTTTTTTGTTCCCTTTCTTTTTCCCCGAATGTTTATTGCTACGCCCTTTATTTTTGCGTGATCGTCCCATGCAATTTGTTTATTTAATTAATTTAATGTGTAGAGTATTTTCTGATGTTGATGTCGGCTTTCGGATTATAATAGCAGAAGCCGGAAGATGTATTCCAAAGGAATGAGCAGAGCTAAGATATGAGTGTGAGGAGTTATTACCTCACACTCGGTAAAATAGATAAAAGGAAGGGGATGGACTAAACTAAACCAACTTTAATCTTAATTATCGTACAGTTGTGGTCTCATTAATCCAGGCATAGCACTCAGAAATATTACTTCCAATTCTGAATGAGTCGCCCGATTCCCATCCACTAAAAAATTTGTCTTCCGCTGAAGGAAGCACAGGTTCGTATGTACTTCGCTGTCGGTTTACAGCTGATGATATTGACGGATCCACTGACGCAGCCCGGTCCAGATAATCCATTACCAACCAATAAACAGTTCGGTCTTGCCGCTCAATTTGCCGGCCAGATGTACACTGTGAAATTGCAGAGGCATAGATACTGGCAATTTGTATGTAAGGACGTCCCCAGTTGCTGTCAAGATCACTGGCCTGCCGAGCATATCTTCTCGCCTGTTGTAACTCCCCTTCGTTTTGGTAGAGTTCAGAAATTTCAAGTGTCACATTTTTCTTTACGTCTGTGTCCTCTAGCATATCCAGGCTTTCAAGTAAATAGTCAATAGCTTCATCATATTCGCCATCTTCTTTTGCATAGTCAGCCAGCAGACGAATATTTTCGTATGATTTGTTTAACTCATAAAGTCGTTCAGCATACTCAATTGCCTTTTCTCTGTTGCCAGTATCATGATATAGTTCAGAAAGTTCAGAAAGGAGTTCTTGATCTTCCGGGTTATCTGCAAGTCTCGACTCCAAAAATTCGATTCGTTCTTCGGGATTGGTGAACAAGCCGTCCCGAAGTTCATCTATGGCATTCAACAGCTCCTGACTGGCTAAAGGTTCAACAGCATCCATTGTTTCCAACGCTTTCTCTCTTTCGCCGTCAGAAACATAGTCGTTTAAAAGAATACGTATGTAATAGCCATCACCAGACTGTACAAAGCGTTCGGGGTCCAGTTCATAAGCTCTTTCATAATCTGCAAACGCAGAATCGAGACCGCCGCTGAGCTGGCTTTGATTTTCCTGATAGAACCGCCCGCGATTGAAATACCACTCATAGTGATCAATTTGATTTTCATCGAAGGTTTCAAACGCATCATCATAAATAACGAGTGCCGTATCAAGATAGGCCGATCTCATGGATGGGTCTGACTGTTCTTTAGAAAGTTCAGTATAAACATTAATCATTCTCTCGTATTGGCGCGGCAGGCTAAACCTGTTTACTCCCTGAATAGACTCCGGCTTTTTCTCAAGCATCCACTTACCAAACTGCAGAGCCATATTATAATCGCCCGTACGGTAATTTTCGTAGAAGATGGAGTAAGCCTGAATTTCACTCATTCCATAAGGGGGTTCGCTTTGCGAAAATGCCTGGGATGCGGCAGTAAAAAGAAGCGCAATTGCTAATATGTACTTTTTCATGGTTCTGCTTTTAGGTTTTGGTAAAAAACAATCTCTGGGTTACTGAAATCTCTGTTGTACAAACATAAATTCCGCAAGATTCAGGGATATTTTAAATCCCCATATATTCTCTTTAACTAAATTTGAGGATTCTGTTCCCCGAATGCCATATTGAAGGCTCACATCGATTGAAGAAGCAGATCTGTTAGAGATAATTCCCAAACCTGCACTTAACATGATCGTTTCAATATCTTCATTATGAATTGTCAGGTGTCCTGTGTCGTAAGAAACGCCCGTGCTGTATTTAAAATTTGAGAAAAAACCACTGCTGCGGTCAGCTCTATATGGGTGATACTGAAAACCAAGCCCCGTTTTTACTCTATTGCTAAAATAGCTTTGTTGAGTATCGTTAAAGGTGAACTCGGCATCACTCCAGTTTTGAATCAGAACTTCTGTGGTGATGTTTGTAAACCTACTAAAATTATACGTAAGTCCTGTATTAATTTCCAATGGCAACTCTACATTCCCTGAGTTATTGGGTGAGTTTTCGTTCAGGTTTAGCTGAGTTCTTCTATTATCGACGATTTGAAAGGCGGTAACGTACCGGTCTGCAGAAATGGATATTGGCAGTTGTAAGCTGATTCCAAAAGAGAGCTGATCTTCTTCTTTAAAAAGATTTCCCTTGAACGCGTAAAGCCCGAAACGATGCCCAATATCATATCCTTCAATTTCCCTTTCAAATTCAGTGGGTAAAAATTGGAGGTCAGAAAATATGGGACTTACGTCCTCATTAAGTGATAATACATTTGCGGAAAAGCCATACCCTAATGAGATGTAGTTATTCAGTTTATAACCAAGACCTAGTTCAAATCGGTTAACACCACCGGATCCGGTAGTATTAATTAAGTACTCAATAGATTCGTCAGGTACTCCGGGAGTTGGGAAAAATCCACGTTGCTGCTGCCTGAAATCTGATCGAATTAACGGTGTAACTGAAAGAGAGCCGCCAAGCTTTCCGCGCAGAATTGGGAAAGCAAAGTGAAATGACTCGATGGCAAAGATGGAATTCTTTGCTGTAGAGTTTAAATCTGAAGCTCTGATCTGATCAACCTTAACAGAAATCGTACCTTGTGAAAAATTTAACAGGCCCCACTGTCCCGGATTGGAAATGTTTGAAATATAACCGCTGAAGTTCGAAACTCCCGAAAGTCCCATTCCCATCGAGTATGGCGACTGGACATCAGCCGGTGAGCCAAAACCAATTCCGGAATAGAATGATCCGCTATTTGCCTCATCATTTTCCTGGGCAAGAGCGGAGCTGAAAGTAATTAACAGCAGAATGAATGTTAGCGACAGAATATTCTTGTTCGTCATATTATTCAACAGTGGTAATGACAATTTTGGGATTCAGTGTATCATCCGATGTACCAAAGAAGCGGGTGGAGTAAAGAATTCCATTTACCGATTGTATAGTGATGTATAGCTCCCTGTTTTCCTGGCTTCCATAAACTTCATCGAGCACAAACTGTGTAATATTGATGTTAAAAAGCTCGTCTTCGTCTTCGTCAGTATTCGTAAAGAAATTTGCGTTTGTTGTGAATATATCGGCCATTACATCATCAGGCTGTTCATCAAAAATGTGTGCCCGTACTTGTGTAAGCGATGGCCGGGTAATAGACGGAGTGGAATTCTCGGGAATGCTGTTTTTGTAAAGAAAAAGCTGCGCATTAACAATATTTCTGCCGCTCAACTCTTCCAGAGGGAGTTCAATTTTTATTCGGAGTACGTTATTCGTGTTGTGAACAATAAATGAATTATTTGATGGAGGTTCATTAGATCGGCTAAAAACAGATGCCCAGTCCCGCGCATCAAGAATCTCATCTTCTATAACTTCCTCACCATCATCGTTTACAGAGGTACTGCGAACAATAAAACTTGTAATTTCATCCTCTTCCTCCTCGGCAGCGTGTTTAAGAAACCGAATTACTTCATTATTTTGTGATGGTACAATGGCAAGTCCTGTAAAGTTTTGCCTGTAGGTAGAATCCCTGTCTGCAGAAATGCTGTTAAAAAACTCTGCAAAACTCTCTTTCCACTCATCACTGAGTTCGACAGTTGCTGTATCTTCGTCGGCCGTTAAGAGAAACTCTCCTACTTTATTTTGCCGGTTAATTGCCAGATCATCACCATAACGAAGTTGAGTACCCCTCCACACTTCATCTACCTCAAATATCTCAAACTCAGATACGGTATTCTCATTTCCATATACTGTAGGATTGAAGATGAGTTTTAACAGCATGCTGTTACTCTCTGTTAACGTATCAACCTGAGCTTTTGAAATCACCGGTTTGATAACGGCAGATGATTCTAACCTACCGTAGGCCGGATCTTCAAACAGGCCGATTGAGCTGTGTGGCAAACGACCCGAAAAAGTTGGGGTATCCAACAGGGTAATGTTGTCCACATCAACGGTTGTAGTGCTGGTGCCTCCTTCATCGCTGATAATGTCGCTTCCGACAGATCCTGATGTATCGCATCCACTTAGAGTTGCTAATGTCAATAAAAGAATAAAAGCGGAGGTTAAAAAATGTCCGCCTTTATAACTGCTGCTTGTGCCTTGGGTTCGATTCGGATTTGAGGCACAATGATGAGAGCTATTCGTCATTATCGGCAATTTCTCGATAATATTTTGCAAATTTATCTGATACATCTTCGGGCGAGCCCTGAATTTTGGAAGGTTTAATTTCTAATGCTTTAAACATGTCGTCGAACTGATCGGTTAAATGATTACCCGTTACAACGTGATCGCTGTACTGGAGTCCGAGTTTCAATATATCAACTTTATCGTTCTCAGTAAGTGAACTGATGTCGATGTCTTCGGGTAGTCCGAGTAAATCCAGGATGTTTGAGTTGTCAAAAATACCTTTATTCTCTCCATGATGAAGATTATAAACGATCTGGGTATTCTTGAAAATATCTTCATCCTTGTATTTGGTTTTAACCAGCAGCGGTATTAAACCGGCAGGCCAGTCGTGACAATGGATTATATCCGGTTCCCAGCCAAGGTTAATAACTGTTTCCAACACACCTTTATTGTAAAAAACGAGACGTTCGTCATTATCTTCGTAAAAAGTTTTGGCTTTCGGCTTTTCAAACATTCCTTTTCTTTTGAAATATTTGTCATTATCCAAAAAGTAAACCTGAAGTTTGGCATTTGGAATACTGGCCACCTTAATTTTCATGGTGTCAATATTTTCACCAACCTCAACTTCAATCCCTGAAAGACGAATTACCTCGTGCAGTCTGTTTCTGCGATCGTTAATGGTGCCATATTTTGGAAGTAATATTCGAATTTCAAACCCTTTATCTTGTAAAGATGCTGGTAAAAACCGAAGTAAATCAGCCGTGTAAGTCATTCTTGCGAAGGGGGCAATCTCAGCAGCTGCGTATAATATTTTCATAAGAAAAGTATATTTGAGGTGTGATTAAGAGCGTTCTTTTGAAGAGTTAGATTCTGAACTTCCGGTGAGGCTATTAAAATTCTGATCATCGATGGTGTAAAACTCAAAAAGAGTATCACTTCGAAGACCTAAACGCAGCGTTTCGAGTGGTATTACTTCTGAGGGTTCAATATTGCCGAGATTTACATTACTGCCAAACTTTTTAATAAACCATACCTGTTGTTGTTTCTGAGGAGCTTCAAATAGTAAATGTTCAACCGGTATCTGATCTGCAATTTCATCTATCAATCCTGAACGTATTTCGCCGTTTGGACGAAATACACCCACATTTCCGGATTCTCTCGCTTCACATATTACTTTCCAGGAGCCGGCTTCAAGTTCTGCTTCAATCATGCGAACCCATTTGTAGGGAGGAATAATTGCATCCGGGTTTTTGCTTCCAACCTCAGAAAGTACAGTAAACTCTTTGCTTAATTCTTTTATAATATCAATTTTCCGATCATCCGAAAGCCAAATTGTCCCGTTGGAAACCTCAACATAGTCGATATTAAAGCGTTTTAACAGATCTACATAATCGTCAAGTTGATTACGCAAGACGTACGCTTCAAAAAGAGTGCCCCCGAAATAGACTGGAATGTCAAATTTTTTGTAGATGGAAAGCTTCTCTTCAAGGTTTTGAGTCACAAAAGAAGTTCCCCAGCCAAGTTTTACAATATCAGTGAATTTAGATGTTGATTCACAAAAGTCTTCGGCTTGCCTGACGCTGTATCCTTTGTCGAGCGCTAAAGTAATTCCTTTGTTGCGGGGTTTAACGGTTCTCTCTGGCAGATGGTTTAAAGTGTATGACATGTACCGAGTTTGAATTATTGTTTAAGCCGTTAAAGATACAAAAGGATACTTTTATTAGAAAGCGATTACAGAATTAGCTTATGGATCAGTATTATTAGCATCTTTAGTTCTGTTTGAAAGTTCTGCCAGATAACGGATTCTGTGGCTGTCCACCTTCTGAAGCATATCGTGAGAATACCTCCACTGCCAGTTATTTTTTACTGTACCGGGGGTATTTGTGCGGTGTTCGGAGCCGAGATTCATGAAATCCTGAAGCGGGAAAATCGCCTGATCTGCCACGGACAGCATTCCAAGCCTGATGAGTTCCCAATGAATATCTGATCCATCGCTTCGGGTATATTCTCTTGCGCGGTGCTTTTCAACATCGGGAGCATTGTGATACCAGCCGAGAGAGGTGTCATTATCGTGAGTACCAGTGTAAACTACACAGTTCTGGCTGTAATTATGTGGTAAAAAAGCGTTTTTTGAATCTGAATCGAATGCGAACTGCAGAATTTTCATGCCCGGAAAGTTAAAAGAATCTCGCAGATCCTCCACGGTAGATGTCATTACACCCAGATCTTCGGCAATAATGGGAAGTTCACCAAGTTCTTTTTTGATGGTTTTAAAAAGCTTTTTACCAGGACCTTTTACCCATTTGCCATTTATGGCTGTTTTCTCTTCTGCCGAAACTTCCCAATATTCATCAAATCCTCTGAAATGATCTACACGAATGGCATCGTACAGGTCAAACATCTGGCGAAAGCGGCTAATCCACCAGGAAAAGTTATCTTTTTCGAGCTCATTCCACGTATAAAGCGGGTTTCCCCATAGCTGCCCTGTTTCGCTGAAATAATCTGGAGGAACACCGGCAACCAGCTTGCGGTTACCCTGCTTATCTACTTCAAAATAGGAGGGATTGCCCCACACATCAGCGCTGTTATGGTCTACAAAGATTGGAATATCACCAACCACCCGAATTCCCTTTTCATTGGCATACGACTTTAATGAGTACCACTGGTTAAAAAATTCGAACTGCAGCCAGGTCTGATATTCAATTTCACTGGCGTGCTCTTTTTTAAACGCTTTCATCGCTTTTGGTTTTCTCTGAGCCAAATCTGCAGGCCATGCATTCCACGGTTTGCGGTCATTAGCTTTGGAACAGGCTATAAAGAGTGTATAATCGTCGAGCCAAACACGATTATCGGCAACAAAATTTTTCAGCTTTTTTTTCTGTTCGGAGTCCATTGAGCTATAAAACCTGTCCGAAGCTTTTTTAAGAAGCTCGCCCTTCAATCGGTACGAATTTTCGTAATCTGCCTTTAATGTAAAGGGAAGGTGAGCTTTTTGGGTCTCTTTTTCTGTTAGCAGTCCTTTCCCGGCCAAAATGTCGAGGCTGATGAGGAAATGGTTCCCTGCAAAAGCTGAATAACTGGCATATGGAGAGTTTCCGAACCCGGTTGGGCCAAGAGGTAATACCTGCCATATGGACTGGCCTGTCTGCTGTAAAAAATCAATAAACTGTTTTGCTTCGTTGCCAAAATCTCCAATCCCGTATTTTGAAGGAAAAGATGTTGGATGAACGAGAGTGCCACAAGATCTTGGGAATCTCATAATGATGTCTCTGTGCTGATTTTTATTTAATAGGTTTTAGAATCATTCCTGCAAGCGGAGGAATTGGGATATTGATATGGCAGGGTTGATTATGCCACGGCCCGGACTCGCTTTTCAGTTTGGTAATACCTGCATTGCTCCCTCCGTAATGATCCGAGTCGCTGTTAAAAATTACCTCATATTCGGTCTCCTCAGGAACCCCGAAACGGTAAACATCATGATATTTCGGTGTAAAATTAAGAATAAAGATCAGGTAGTCGTCCCTGTTTTTTGCTTTTCTGATGAATGAAAGGAGGCTATTATCCGCATCGCTGATGTCGATCCACTCAAATCCTTCCCATTTAGAGTCTACTTCATAAAAAGCAGGTTCAGTCTGATAGAGCAGATTTAAATCCTTAACCAAATCTTTAATGCCTGTATGGTTGTCCCACTCCAGAAGATGCCAGTCGATCGATTTCGACTCAGTCCACTCGTTCCACTGGGCTATTTCATTGCCCATGAACAATAATTTTTTACCGGGGTGACCAAACATATAGGTGAAGAGCAGTCTGAGGTTTGCAAATTTCTGCCAGTCATCTCCCGGCATTTTTGAAAGCAGGGATCGCTTCATATGAACAACCTCATCGTGCGAAAGCGGGAGTATAAATTGCTCAGAAAAAGCGTAAATCAGCGAAAATGATAGCTGATCCTGATGATATTTCCGATAAATGGGATCTTTTTCGAAATAGGAAAGAGTATCGTTCATCCAGCCCATATTCCATTTAAAGTCGAATCCAAGGCCACCTGCTGATGTTGGTTTGGATACTCCTCCGTAGGAAGTGGATTCCTCAGCAAAAGTAAGAATTCCGGGAAAGTACTCGTGGGTAACTTCGTTGAACCTTCGCAGAAAATTTATGGCTTCCAGGTTTTCCCGTCCGCCATACTGATTTGGAATCCATTCGCCCTCCTCACGGGAATAATCGAGGTAGAGCATAGATGCGACTGCATCAACGCGAAGGCCATCGATATGAAACTCCTCAATCCAGTATATAGCGTTGGATATGAGAAAGTTCATTACCTCAATCCTTCCGAAGTTAAAGATGTTGGTACCCCAGTCTTTGTGTTCTCCCTGCCGGGGGTCTTCGTGCTCATAAAGTGCCGTACCGTCAAACTTGCGGAGACCGTGCTCATCTTTGGTGAAATGAGCCGGAACCCAGTCGACAATAATGCCAATATCTTCTTTGTGGCACTTATCGATGAAGTAGCGAAGATCATCAGGGTTGCCAAAGCGGCTTGTGGGTGCAAAATACCCGGTAATCTGATAGCCCCAGGAGGGATCGTATGGATGCTCGGCAATAGGCATGAGCTCTACATGAGTAAATCCCATCTCTTTAAGATAGGGGACCAAATCATCTGCAAGTTCCCGATAGCTCAAAAAACTGTTCTGCTCATCCACTTTTCTTTTCCATGAACCGGGATGTATTTCGTACACCGATACCGGAACTTCCTGATACTGTTTTATGGGGCGTTCCTCAAGCCACCTGGAATCTTCCCATTCGTAACTGCTGTTCCATACTTTTGAGGCGGTTCCCGGCCTTAGTTCACTGAACCGGGCATAGGGGTCTGCCTTTTTCAGGAGTTCCGGTTCCCCGTAGGTTTTAATCTCATATTTATACAGATCTCCATCTGTTACATGTGGAATAAACGTTTCCCAAATTCCCTGATCATGATATTTTCGCATTCCGTGTATGCGTCCGTCCCAATTGTTAAATGAGCCAACAACACTTACTCTTCGCGCACTGGGGGCCGAGACTACAAAGTGTGTTCCCTTTACACCGTCAACAGTTTTGGTATGCGAACCCATCCAACGGTAGGTGTGGTGATGATTACCCTCACCCCAAAGCTGCAGATCGTAACTGTTTAAAAGTGTGCTAAAACGGTATGCATCCTCTATCACATAATCCTCGCCAACATAGGGATGGATTTTAAGCTTGTATGAAAAACGATTTTTTCTACGAGGGTACACATACTCAAAAAGGCCCTCATCAGATGCACGGTTCATCTCTACGGCTTTACCGCTGTCGGGCAGAATGGTTACCTCTTTTGCATCGGGACGAAAACATCGAAGCACCAGTTTTTCCTTGCCATCCACCTGTACATTATGAAGACCCAGTACTGCAAAAAGATCTCCGTGTTCTCCGTTGGATATTGCGCGTATTTCTTCGATTTTAAGTGTCACGTTCTCCTCATCAATTTTAAATTGTCAGCTATTTAAGATATAAATTTTATGTCGAAATTTATTGTTTTAATACGATTTCTGTACAGATTCGCCTGAAACCTGAAAAAATGAATGTTACTCAGTTTATATCGAAGCGCTACCTTTTTTCAAGGAAACATATCTCCCTGATCTCAATACTCACGTCTATCAGTGTTATTGGAATTACGATCGGCACGGCACTTCTTATCATTATATTATCGGTTTTTAATGGGTTTTACGATGTGATTCGCAGCTACCTGCTTACTTTCGATCCGGACATTCGCATTGAAGCGGCCGGAGAGCAGGGAATTATTTTCAATGAAGATATTACGAATCAGATTACGGCACATCCGGAAGTGGTTACTGTTGTTCCATACGTGGAAGGGAAAGCCATGCTCGTGTTTGAGACAGGAAACAACGAAGTGTTAAATATTCGCGGTATTGATGCTTCACAGGATCCATTTATCATGAACCTACAGAAGGAAAGCGGCAACAGTATCGATCTCGCAATTAAAGATGGGAAGCTTGGGGCCGTGCTAAGTGAATCACTCATCAATCGCTATCGTCTGTCACCGGGAGACGAGCTAACGATGCTTAGTCCGTCTGGTATGCGGAGGTCACTTACCCAGTTTTCGGCTCCGAGGGCCAGCCGGTTTACCGTGCGATCGAGTTACAACATACACCAAATCGTAGACACGGATATCGTATATGTGGATATTGCAGCCGCACAACGGCTGTTTAACATGCCAAATACAGTATCTGGTTTTGATGTAAAGTTAACAGATACCGACATTGCCGACGTTGTAAAACAGGATCTTGCTTCTGTTTTGGGAGGCGATTACAAAATTTCTACCTGGTACGACCTTCAGAAACCGCTCTATGATGTAATGTACCTGGAAAAATGGGGCTCTTACTTTATTCTGATGATTATTGTTTTGGTTGCCGCACTTAATATTGTTGGCTCTCTCACGATGATCGTTCTTCAGAAAAAACAGGATATTGGCGTGCTGATGTCGATGGGTATGACTAAAAAGAAAATTAAAAAAATCTTCAGAAACCAGGGACTGTATATCGGTTTGATTGGCAGCGGTATTGGCGGGGTTGTTGGACTTCTTATAACATTTGCACAAAAGGAGTTTAGCCTGGTTAAGCTTTCATCATCGTTCATTATTGATGCCTATCCGGTTGCCATTCAGATTTCAGATATTATTCTGGTTCTTCTTGGAACAATGACACTCTGCCTTCTGGCAAGCTGGTATCCCGCACTGCGGGCATCGAATGTACAGCCCGCCGATGCGGTTAGGGGTGAATAAACAGGCAAAATTATGGATCCGATAACGCAGGGACTGGTTGGGGCTGCTGCTGCGGGAGCTGCCAATACGAAGAAGGAGCTGCATAAAATTGCACTTACAACTGGTTTCGTATGCGCAACATTGGCAGATCTGGACGTGCTTTTTCGAAGTGCATCAGATCCGCTTTTCGCTGTTGAAATGCATCGCCAATTTACACATTCACTGCTCTTTACACCTGCAGGCGCTTTGATCGGCGCAGTGCTGCTCTGGCCATTTTTCCGGCGTAAAACCTCCTTTCTTACACTCTGCCTCTTTGCATTACTGGGGTATTCAACGGCCGGTTTGCTGGATGCTTGCACAAGTTACGGTACACAGCTGCTTTGGCCTTTTTTTGATACGAGAGTTGCCTGGAATCTTATTTCTGTCGTAGATCCGTTGGTTACGGTGGGGCTGGGTATCTTGATCGCCTTCTCCTTCATTAGAAAAAAACGAAGGTGGTCCATTGGAGCTTTGGTCTGGCTCATTCTCTTTTTAATTGGCGGATATGTTCAGCAACAGCGTGTAATTAATGCCGGGATGCAGTTTGTGGAATCAAAAAACAGAACAGTCGATGATTACACAGCCAAGCCCACCATAGGAAACAGGTTGCTTTGGCGGTTCACTTACATTAGTGATGGAAATATTTATTCAGACGGAATACGTGCGGGCTGGTTTTCCGGAATCAACTATTACGAGGGAGACTCTGCACCGCGTATTACTCCTGCAACCGATTTCTCTGAAATTGAAGGAACACAGAAGTGGAGGGATATTCAAAGATTTGAGCGCCTTTCTGATGGCTATCTTGCCTGGCATCCGCGGGATAAAAACGTTCTGGGCGATGCACGCTACGCTATGCTGCCAACCAGAATTGAGCCGCTTTGGGGTATAAGAATTGATCGATCTGATACAGACTCTCCAACACCTTTTGTGAATATCAGGGATGCGGGGCCGGAGGTAAGGAACCGGTTTACAGATATGCTTCTTGGAAGAGAACTTACTGAACAGAAAAGATGATCAGGTGCTCTCTTCATTTTTGTCTGATGAATCCTCTTTCGATTCTTTGTTCCGGAAATTGAGTTCGGAACGGAGATGCAGATCGCGCTGTGGAAATGGAATCTCGATATTATTCTCATTGAATTTCCGCACAATGGCCTGATTCAGTTCATTTCTCATTTCGTAGCGATCCTTCACGTTTGGAATCCAGACACGGATCTGCATATCCCACGAGGAGTCGCCAAACTCTGTAAGGTGTACCTGATGTTTTGGATTTTTCATCACTTTGGGATGCTCTTCGGCTATTTCATTGAGAGCCTTTAAAACAGAATCCAAGTCTGATGAATAAGACACGCCAACGTTCAGATCAAGCCTGAAGGTAGGATTACCGTGAGAATAATTAACCACATTATTTTCCACAAACTGTGAGTTTGGCACAATAATGGAAATATTATTGAGGGTATGAATTTTTGTGGATCGAATATTGATCTCAGTGACATCTCCTTCTATACCGGCTACATCAACGCGGTCTCCCACACTGATAGGGCGCTCGAACATGATAATAAGTCCTGAAATAAAATTTGCTGTAATATTTTGCAGGCCAAATCCAATACCTACCGAGAGAAGACCGAAAATAACAGCCAGACTGGAGAGGTCAATCCCTACAAACTGAAAAGAGATAAGAAAACCTATTACGACAATAATGTACTGCGAAACCCGGGCGAGCGTGTATTGAAGTCCCGGATCAATATCGAACCGATCCAGAATTCTGCCGCGAAGCATTTTTCGGGTGAAAATACCCAGGAATAGAAATAGAGATATAAAAAACAGGAATATAATGAGTGACATGATGGTCACAGGGTCGTCCTGCAGAGTGAAAAGCCTGAGATTAAGAAATTCTCTCAGCTGTTCAATGTAGTCACTTAATTCCATGTGCAACCTGTCTGAATTAATATTCTGAGGATGAACTCTTCAAATAAGAACCGGTAAATCTAAAGGAGCTTGAGTTACTCTGTCTCCATCAGCAGAAAATTTCTGCGATGAAAACAGAGCGTATGTAAACTCTTATTGTTTAACGTCCACATTCCAGATTTCGTCGGCGTAATCGCGTATCGTGCGATCTGATGAAAATTTGCCCACTCTGGCTGTGTTGAGTATAGCCTTTCTGAACCATTCATCACGATTCTTGTAGAGTTCATCTACCTCAGCCTGTTTGTCTACGTAGGCTTTGTAATCTGAGAGTACCAGGAAGTAGTCACCTTTGTGCAGTAAAGCATCAATAATGGGTTGAAACAACTCTTTATCATCATTAAAAAACCCGTCCTTTATTTGGTCCAGAGCGTGCTTTAGTTCTTTGTTTGAGTTGTAATGATCCCATGGATCGTATCCTTCGTGCCGAATTTTCTCAACGTCATCAACCGTGTTGCCAAAGATGAAGATATTTTCGTCACCCACTTCTTCTTTTATTTCCACGTTTGCACCGTCAAGTGTGCCAATGGTAAGGGCGCCATTCAGTGCAAACTTCATATTGCCTGTGCCCGATGCTTCAAAGCCGGCTGTTGAAATTTGTTCTGACAAGTCGGCTGCGGGGATCATTTTTTCCGCCAGGGTTACACTGTAATTCTCAAGGAAGAGGAACTTCAGCTTTCCGTTTACGTCCGGGTCACTATTGATTTTTTTGCCTACGTCATTCATCAGCTTTATGAAAAGTTTTGCCATCGTGTATCCCGGCGCTGCTTTTCCGGCCACAATAATAGTGCGGGGAACCACATCCATATCGGGATTCGATTTGATGCGATTATACTGAGTAATAGCATAGAGTGTAAGCATTAACTGACGCTTGTACTCATGAATTCTCTTAATCTGAATATCAAAGAGCGACTGGGTGTCTACATCGATGTCTCTTTTCTCCTTGATGTAGTCGGCAAGTCGCTGCTTATTCTCTTGTTTTATGGATATAAACTGATCCACAAACTCTTTATCATCAATAAATTTCTCAATCTTCTTGAGCTCATCAAGATGGGTAACCCAGCTTTCGCCAATTTTCCCAATCAGAAGCTCAGACAGCTTTCTGTTACACTGCCGTAACCAGCGCCGCGGGGTTATTCCGTTGGTTTTATTGGTAAAGCGTTCCGGGAAAATTTCGTAAAAATCCCGGAACAGGGTTTTCTTGAGAAGTTTACTGTGAAGAGCCGCTACTCCGTTTACTTTATGAGATCCCACAATACCCAGTGATGCCATATGAACTACAGGGTTTTCACCTTCTCCCACAATAGATACACGGCTTATCTTTCCACGGTCGTCTCCAACTTCTGCCTGTACTTTTTGGAGGAACCGGCGGTTAATTTCATATATGATCTGCAGGTGGCGTGGCAGCAAGTTTCTGAGTAATGAAACCGGCCATTTTTCCAATGCTTCAGGCAGCAACGTATGGTTCGTGTATGCCATGGTTTTAACCGTAATGTCCCAGGCTAGGTCCCAATCCAGATCTTCCTCGTCTACGAGAACTCTCATGAGCTCCGGAATAGCAAGGTTTGGGTGTGTGTCGTTACATTGAATGGCAACCTTCTCGGGCAGCTTCCTCCAGTCGTCATTTGTTTTCCTGAAACGTCTCAGGATATCCTGCATGGATGCTCTTACAAGGAAAAACTCCTGTTTTAGTCGAAGTTCCTGGCCTACAAAAACCTTGTCATTTGGGTAGAGTACACGGGAGATGTTTTCGTTGAGCTGAGTGTCACGAACGGCATCAATGTATTGTCCCTGGTTAAAACTCTTCAGGTCAATGGAAGATGAGGAGGTAGCTCTCCAAAGCCTCAGGTTATTTACAATCTCGTTTTTGTACCCGGGGATAGGTGTGTCGTAGGCTACAGCCAGAACGTCATGGGTATCCTTCCAGTTAAATCGCAGATCACCGCTTTCGTCGTGGTAAGCGTGTGAGTTTCCGTAAAAAGGAACCTTATACTGAATTTTTGGACGAACAATGTCCCATGGATTTCCATATCTCAGCCAGAGGTCAGGCTTTTCAACCTGGAAACCATCTTCAATCGACTGATAAAAAATACCATAGTCGTACCGGATACCGTATCCAATAGCGGGGATGCCAAGAGTGGCCATGGAGTCGAGAAAACATGCTGCAAGCCGGCCCAATCCGCCATTTCCAAGTCCGGCGTCCCACTCAGCACTGCGTACATCATCGTAATCGAGCCCGAGATCTTCCATTGCTTCAGCTGCCACATCCTGCAGGCCGAGATTTACAAGCATATTATCTAGGAGTCGCCCAATGAGATACTCCATAGAAATGTAATAGACGCGTTTTGTATCGTTGGTGTAATACTGTTGCTGGGTATTGAGCCACCGGTCGTGCAGACGGTCCATGACAGACAGAACTACACTTTTGTAGTTATCCCACCGTGTATTTGAATATTCATCTTTTGCAAGCGTATAACGCATATGCTGTTTAATGTCCTCTCTGAAAGAGTCTGCATCCATACCGCTGCGTGGGTTCAATTCATTTTTTGCCATAATAGTGTATCATTAAAAAAATTGTAGTTGAGGGCTCTCAATATGTTCAAAAATCGTATTTAGGCCCTTAAAATAGAGATAATCTTACTCTTTTCGATAAATACCGTGATCCGGTTTGAAATTTGGCCGGGTTATGTTGGTTTTAAAGCCAAGATCATGAAACGATTCATAGGCGTTAATAGCAACAAAATCTTGCTCAAAGATACCGAAAACTGTAGAACCGCTACCACTCATAGCCGCGTAGGATGCTCCAAACTCATAAATCTGATCCTTAATATTTCCAATCAGCTCATTATACGCAATCACCGGCGGCTCAAGATCGTTTGATAATAGATATCGCCACTCATCCGGTTCTTCATTCACTAAAACGTCCCGGATCGAAAATTCGGGGTCAGAGTTTGGAATACAGTTTTTGTATGCCTCGGCGGTTGACGATTCGAAACCCGGCCAAATTGCAACAATCCATGCACTGGGTTGAATATCGAGTGGTTCTATGTCCTGGCCCAGGCCGGTTCCCAGGCCGGGGGTTCCCTTTACAAAGAAAGGCACGTCTGCTCCGATATCTCTGCTCAGATCTGTAAGTTCGCTATCCGAAAGGCCGGTTTCCTCCAGCTTGTTAAGTATTC
>Ga0209942_1000744_pt1 | contig 18910 bp, 13 predicted proteins | sample SalPonR1_A_D2_MG_FD_185695 | JGI IMG/M metagenome (GOLD analysis project Ga0209942, IMG submission 185695) | Salt pond soil microbial communities from South San Francisco under conditions of wetland restoration - Salt Pond MetaG R1_A_D2_MG... ...
TTGTTTTATTTTTTTTTCTTTAATAGGTTTCATAGTATATAGATACTCGTTTAATTGTTCTTGAAAAAGGCTTCAATTAGCAATTTAGTAGTTGGGTCCTTGATATAAACCATAGCACATCCGGTCTGCTTAATAGCCTCTAGGCACATTTCAGGAGTTTGATCCTTGATATACTCAATAACTAATCCGTTCTGCTTAACAGCCTCTACACACATTTCAGGAGTTGGGTCCTTGATAAACTTAATAGCCCGCCCATTCCTCTTAACAGCCTCTAGACACATTTCAGGAGTTGGGTCCTTGATATACTTAAGAGCGTATCCGTCCTGCTTAATAGCCTCTAGGCACATTTCAGGAGTTTGATCCTTGATATACTCAATAGTACATCCGTCATACTTTACGGCCTCTAGGCACATTTCAGGAGTTGGGTCCTTAATATACTTAAGAGCCCATCCGTCCTTCTTAACAGCCTCTAGGCACATTTCAGGAGTTGGGTCCTTGATATACTTAATAGCCCATCCGTCCTGCTTAATAGCCTCTAGGCACATTTCAGGAGTTTGATCCTTGATATACTCATTAGCGCGTCCATTCTGCTTAACAGTCTCTAAGTCTTTCGACCTATCGGAATTCTTTACATCAAAATGCTTCGAAATCAAAGAAATAAGCTCATTAGTAAATGCGGTGTTGGAATCCATCGTTGTTCTCTATGTAATAGATGTTATGAAATCATCTATTATTTTTTTTTAAATGTCAAATGTCTACATGAAATTGTCAATTCTAATACTAATTATTATAACATCTTTAGTTTCTAATGTAGAACTGAACTAAAACAATAAAGTTTATTGTTTTATTTTTTTTCTTTAATAGGTGATAGTATATAGATACTCGTTTAATTGTTCTTGAGAAAGGATTCAATTAGAAATTTTGAGTCCTTGACATATCGAATAGCGCGTTCGTTGTTCTTAACAGCCTCTAGGCACATTTCAGGAGTTGGATCTTCGATAAACTCAATAGCTAATCCGTTCTGTTTAACAGCCTCTAGGCACATTTCAGGAGTTGGGTCCTTGATATACTTAATAGCCCACCCGTAGTTCTTAACAACCTCTAGGCACATTTCAGGAGTTGGATCCTTGATATACTTAATAGCCCACCCGTAGTTCTTAACAGCCTCTAGGCACATTTCAGGAGTTGGATCCTTGATAAACTGAATAGAGTATCCGTCCTTCTTAACAGCCTCTAGGCACATTTCAGGAGTTGGGTCCTTGATATACTTAATAGCCCATCCGTCCTTCTTAACAGCCTCTAGGCACATTTCAGGAGTTGGATCCTTGATATACTTAATAGCGTATCCGTCCTCCTTTACGGCCTCTAGGCACATTTCAGGAGTTGGGTCCTTGATATAGTCAATATCGTATCCGTGCTTCTTAACAGCCTCTAAGTCTTTCGACCTATCATCTTTGGAATTCTTCACGTCAAAATGCTTCGAAATCAAAGAAATAAGCTCCTTAGTAAATGCAGTGTTGGAATCCATCGTTGTTCTCTATGTAATAGATGTTATGAAATTCTATATTATACTTTTTAATGTCAAATGTCTACATAAAAAATCGACAGTTCTATTATAATATTTATGTAGTAACATTTAAAATCGAATAAATTTGTACAAACAATCATAAATTTATACATGTATAGAGATATTCTGAAGTGTATTCAATTAATAATTATAGAACTTATTTAGGCTTGTAATATTCTATAAAACTGAAACTACACAATCCGTAATTTTTCATATCTAATTAGAGATTTATGAAACTTCTTAGATTTCTTTGTGTAAAAGTATTTTTAATATATGCTAATGTAGCATATAGTTTTTTTATGTGATATCAGAATGCTCTTTTGGTAAGTATTCCTATCTGGTGTTCTATACTAAAGACGATAGAGAAAAAGTGTCAGTGTAATAATCACTTATACTAGTATATCCAGAATAAAAACCCTTAGAATCGTTTATCATTAAAAATCCAAATTTGGTCCCATCTTCAAATTTAAGAATTATATTGTAATTGCATATGTTTTTGTGTCATTCCATAACAATAGGAATTCCGTTTGTATATGCCACATCAGCTATTTTACTTAGCACATTTTCTCCTATGTGTCCCAAGCCTGGACGTTCGTGTCTGTCTACCTTGCTTCCTTGAGGCTTCTTTGAATCATTAAAATGTATCAACGCAAGACTGTCAGATCCATACGTATCGATCCATCTTGTAATATATCCTAATGGATCATGACCACAAGCAAATACGTGACATGTATCTATACACACTTTAAATCTTTCGTCTTTCTCAAACTTCTCATAGAAATTACCGAATTCTTCAAAAGTGGTTAGAATCTCTGTTCCGCATCCCACTGGAGTTTCTAGAATAAATGGAGTCATCTCGGTCGCACTATCGATAACTTTTCTAATAGAATTTTCCATCATATCAGTAGCTTCCTGCACAGACTTAATATTCTTATGTTTTCCTACATGAAACACCAGACCTTTTGTATGCATAGATTCGCAGAGTTTTAGATGCTTCCTAATACCGTCAATTACCCATTTATCACTATTGGGAGAATATTTAGTAAATGGGTCAGACAGGTTAATAGTAAAAGGAGAATGTACGTATATATCCATAGAATTCTTATCTATATAATGAGCAAAAGAATCTATAGCAGATTTAGTGTAAGAGATATGTAACTTTCTTGCGCTAAAAGTTATTTGTCCTGGACATGATTCGTTATCTCTTCCAGCCAAATAATGACACAGAGCCATATAAGGATTTTCTCCACCAAAGCTGTATCCTAAATTCTTATACATGATGTCTTTCTTATAATATTAAAAAGCAAAAATATGTCATTGGTAGATATCATATAATTCTTTGTATAGTACGAAAAGCTATATATTCTTATCTAATTTAACAAAGTTCTACAGAATTCTATATATTCTAACAAAGTTCTATAGAATTTCTATATATTCTAACAAATTTCTATAGAATTCTATATATTCTAACAAAGTTCTATAGAATTCTATATGTTCTTATCTAATCTAACAAAGTTCTATAGAATTCTATATGTTCTTATCTAATCTAACAAATTTCTATAGAATTCTATATATTCTAACAAAGTTCTATAGAATTCTATATGTTCTTATCTAATCTAACAAAGTTCTATAGAATTCTATATGTTCTTATCTAATCTAACAAAGTTCTATAGAATTCTATATGTTCTTATCTAAATATATCTTAAATTACATATATTCTTATGTAAATATATCTTAAATTACATATATTCTTATGTAAATATCTTAAATTACATATATTCTTATGTAATCTGTTCAAAGTTTTAGAATTTTAATAGTTATACCCATTTTTCTTATTCAGCAAGCCAAACCCTACGAAAAGAATTATAATAACTAACACTATCAAGGCTATTATTATCGCAATATTGCAATCCGATAAGGAAAACGAAGACGTTTTACTTATACACGAACTTCTATGTTTAATCTCATCGAGAGACACAAAATCTTCTGTTATGTTTACAAATTTGTAACTGTTCTTGAGTATACCTCTCACCTGTACATACTCTACACCTTTCGAGTCTAAATATTCACATTCTTTCTTACTAAATCCGGGGAAATATTCGTCAGATTCACAGTCAGATACGTAAATAATTGCTTTATCGGATTTAGAATTCTGTATCATATCAAACTTATATTTTTTCTTGTCTACACTACAAATTATTACTTTTTGTTCACATTTAGCATCTTCTTCGTTCGGAGGTGTAAGCCCTTTCTGGCAAGAGTATTCACAGCCTATATTATCCTTGTTCTTTAACATACAGCCGGTTAAATACGCACCAACAGTACCAGGGGCGAAATCGGTTTCATCAGCAAATTCCTCTTTAACCATGTCATACAATACCTTATATCCATCGTGACCTTTTAAGAATTTCATCATGGAAATAAATCTATCATAACATTGTTTTTCGTGATTTCTAAGACTTTTAATCAATACGTATCTACAGCTTTTAAGAGTTCTCACGATTTCTCGATCTGAATCCCCTCCTACAGATGTATTATTTTTTCCCTTTTCTACTCTTTGAATAAGATCTTTTACCGTTTTGTTAGACTGCTCGTCATTAGTAGAAATAGTAAAAGTGGTTCTGTTGTTTCTCATTTTGTTAAGAAAGTTTTTGTGTTTCGATAATTTGTTTTCTATTAAAAGTGATTTGAAATGGTATACACTTATATTAAAAACGATAACGATTATATGTCTTTTTCACCATTGAAAGAAGCAGCTATATCATTAAAGGTACCGACAAGTCAACTATTAACGAACGATAATATCACTTTTCAATCTTTAACAGAGTATATGTATGGAAAAAATGTATATAGTGTTTACGAAGAATTGTTAAATAGAGGAGTAGAACTTGAAGACATTATTTTTGTATATTTCGATTCTTCAAACCTAAAGAATGCTAACAAATTTCTCGAAGGTAAATCTTACAGAGCTTTCGGTGATATAACGGACTTCGATAGTAGATATAATAAATGGGTATCAAAGAACAAGAAAATTGTATCCAAATACAGAAAAGAAAAGAAACACTTTACGTCTTTACAAAAAGAACTATCTACTGTGTCTTTGGGTAGAATGTCTCCTATATTTGTTCTAAATTCAACTATTATGTTAAACCCTACATATGTAAACAAACAAGTAAATCAATCAAATGGTATCAATATATTTGAATCTTCCAAAGTTAATAGATGTATACCATATATACAATACAATAGTGAAAACAAAAAGTATTACAAAATATGGAAAAATGATTTAACTGACCATAGTTCATATATACTTAACGATGAATTAGCAACAGAACCAAATTCTATTTATTTTACTTTGTGGGTAGGTAATAATGAAAACAAGAAATCTAAGAATTCGTATGAATTTGTTAGATACGATTTAGTAGCTAACACTATAAGTATAGAAATGGCTTCATCTTTAAACATTGATAAAGAGGAAATATTAAATCGTATAAGAAATAATCTTTCGATCGATTTCGAATACAGTTCAACTAAAGTAGTAGTAGAATTCTACCTATACGATATGAATAGATTTGATCCAGCTATATTTCTTGACTTCGTTCTTACTAATTCAGTCGTAAACGAGTTTGTCTTTTACAATGAAATACAAAAGGCTTACCCTATTCATAGTAGATACTTTATATATCTTAAGGATAACGGTTTAGTTTCGTTGAATTCTACTAGAATGGGAATAAATCTTAAACGAATAGAGAGATCAGACAAACCCGTAGTTGTTGAAAACAAAGCACCTAAGAAGCTTCGAGTTAGCGATGAAAACGGATCTCATACTATAGAAGACGATTCTTTGTATTTGTATGTTCAAACGGATGCCGATTCTATAGAATCGGCACAGAAAATGGCTAAACTACTTAACAATTTAATACATTATACTATAGATAATCAAGAAGAAGTCTTTCAATTCTATAAAGAACTGATACCAGATTATGAGAAACTCGCAATAGATGTAGTAGAGAAGTCAGCAGGAAACATTAAAGGTAGAAAAGATCAAGGTCCAAGTGGAGAAAATATCAAGAAATTGAAGGATATAGACCCTGAAGTTTTTGGTACTGGGTATGCTAGAAGTGGATGCCAATCCAAATTGCAACCAAAGGCCGTGTATCCTGACCAAAAAGATCAAATAAATAAAGAATTACTTCCGTTTCCAAGAGATCAAAGAACAGACGAGGATCTAGACAATGGAATTCCTTACGAACCTAATTTTTATTTCTATTGTGACGGTAATAAGTACAAATTTCCGGGAATCTCTAGAATGAGTGGAAGACCCGAAGGAAACCAATATGTTCCGTGTTGTTTTGGAAGTGTACAGATGACCGATAGTACGACTACTACATATAAATACTATAAGAACATAGAAGAAGTTAAAACAAATGTATATGGAAAGATTACTACAGACAAATTCGTTACTGTTGGAAATATTGCTAATCTTCCAATTATACTAGAGAAACTCTTCGATAGTAAATATAAAGGTTCCAATTTTGTAAGAATGGGTGTTCCCGTAAGTCCAAATTCTATGATACACGCTTTATTGAAAATAGTTGGCGATATAAACTATCTCGATATTGCAAATAATAAACAAAAAGATCTTTATGTAGAAAGTATAAGAAAGAATATAAAGAATCTAACGAGTGTGTATGTGATGAAACAAGAACTATACGATTGGACTTCAGAACAGATTCTGAAAAACCTGAACGACACAAATTCAGTATTTGATTCTTCGCTTTATTATAGAGCATTGGAGGAAATATTTAACCTTAATATATTTGTATTCTTTACCGAGAAATCGTTTGTATCGGGTAGATCGGTCGCAAATAAGAAAGATCCAGAATTGGAAATCCCTAGACATAAGATTTTTCATACTAGACAGTATAGACCTGAGAGAAGAACTGTTATACTCTATAAGCATTGGGGTTCAGAATCAGACAACGCTAGACATTTTCAATATGAAATCATAGGAAGAGAATTGGAAGACGGAAAATACGAAATCTTATACGATGATAAAGTATACGAATATCTATATAAGATATTAAACAAAACTCATAATGTTCGAATGGTGTATATTGATGAAAAGAGATTGGTAAATAGGCTTTCTATACACAATTTCATCAATATAGATCCTGTAGATGCTATCGCACAAATAATAGATTCTTATGGAAAAACAAGAGGTTTAATATACGAAAATTATACTATGTATTTTCCTCCTATTCAACCTTTTAATTTACCAAATGCTAGAGAAGAGACTTTATGTAATTACGAATTTGCTTTGAATACATTTGGAGAACCCTCAAGTGTAGACATTTACAAAAATCAAATAAGAGGATTATGGTTTACAGCATTTGATATCAAAGACAGTGTGTATGTTCCTATAAATTATATAGATGAAGATTCATTAACAATTAAATATATAAAAGGTAAAAGTCATCCTTTGTTTCCTATCGCGAAAGGCCCCACGAACAGATTTAGAGAATTAGAAAACACTATAGACATTTTATATCAAGTTTTCATTTGGTTATACAAATTGTTTGATAGTGAAGGAATCTATTCTGAAGATTCCGATAATCTTGGTAAATATCACAAAGGTGTAAGTATTTTCTTTCAAAAATACGTATCTCACGGAAAAGTACCCTATGGAGTAGACACAAATAAAATATATAAAGGATTGTTTAATATACCTGTTGATTTGTGGGAAGAAATAAGTTCAGTGGAAAGAGGAATAGAAAAACTCAACAATGTTACGAATTTAGTTAAAGGTGGAAAGATAGTTCTTCATAATAGTTGGATGCTATCTAAAATGATGTATCAATTAGAACGCTATGTTAAATATTCTACAGATAATAGAAAAGAACTAAATGTTATGTATTCATTTAAACATGTAGACGATTTTAGTGTTAATGAAGAAGATCAATTCATAATTGGTGAAGACAATTTTAAGGAATGGAAAAGTTCTCTTACTAGAGAGCACAATAGATTGTGTAATGTTAGAAAAACTATACAAAAAGAAGACAGAACTATAACTAATCCTATAATATACAAAGAACTTGATACTAAAAGAACATACATTATACAAAATGTTAACAATGGAGATAAACAGAAAGCATTAGCTGTTTCTTATAGATGGCAAAGAAACAAAATAAACATAGGTTATGATGTAGGAGAGATAGCATTCGATAATTACTCTTATATAGTATACCAATCTATAGACAATCAGAAACTATCACCCATAGAAACAGAAGGAGAAATAGGAAGCAGTACATTAGAATTACTATTCTATGGAGATATTCAACTTGTTAGTGGAGAAGTAAGAGGTTATTATGCAGCACTTCTTCCTATTATGTAAAACATAATAAAACATATATACAAAAATATCTATTTTGTATATTAACATCATTTTAGATGACTCCTTTGGTATTCTTTCACAGTTTTATAATATTTCTCTCGTATAAGTTACAAGAGAGAAACAAAGAAGTATTTTTATTAAATGCGTTTAAAACGTTTATATAGCCATAAAATCTAATTCAGAATCATCACTTCCACCGCTAATATAATCACCTAATTGTTCGTAAACTTGATCCAAATTCACAGGGTCTTCTTCGATTTCTTCAAGTCTACCACTCATAGTTCCCATATTACTATCTCTTACATCATCAAAGTCTACTATATCCACTTCGTCAATTTCTAGATCGTCTACATCGAATACATCTTCGTTTATGTCAAAATTAACTACTTGATCTTCAGATTCTCTTATTCTTTCGACAGAATCGCTTCTCTGCTCAGATCTGTTTGACATAGATCTCATAGAGGATTGAGGTATTTCCGTATCAGCAGCAGATCTGTTTGACATAGACCTCATAGAGGATTGAGGTATTTCCATGTCAGCAGCAGATCTGTTTGACATAGACCTCGTAGATACTTGAGGTATTTCCATGTCAGCACCAGATCTGTTTGACATAGACCTCATAGAGGATTGAGGTATTTCCATATCAGCAGCAGATCTGTTTGACATAGACCTCATAGAGGATTGAGGTATTTCCATATCAGCACCAGATCTGTTTGACATAGACCTCATAGAGGATTGAGGTATTTCCATATCAGCAGCAGATCTGTTTGACATAGATCTCATAGAGGATTGAGGTATTTCCATATCAGCAGCAGATCTGTTTGACATAGAGCTTCTGGATGATTCATATGAAGATGTTTCATCTAATAGACTTTCAGAAGTTTGTTCGTCTTCACTATAATCCTCTGGAATACTCGCAGAAGATACAGATGGAATTTCAAAGTCTTCATCAGACTCTCCATAGAACATTAAAGGCTGAGCAGATCTTGCAGGTCTCGTAGATGCCAAATTTCTAGAAGGTCCTACTGAAGACTTAAGAGAGTTAACAGTATTTGCAGAAGGTACTATAAAATCGTCCAAAGATCCCGCAGACGACTCATCAGAAGAATATTCACTAGAAGCTCCCAAAGACGTATAAGAACCTTCAGAAAGATCAGTAGAAGCTCCTATAGATCTAGAAGAATCTCCATAACTTTCATCATTTACATCTGAATACGGTTGATCGGAAAATTCCACCAAATATCTCATATCTTTTAGACTTGATTCTTGGTCTCCCGGATGTCCTACGTTTCCTCTTATATAACCATCTTTCAACGTAAAATTGATACGAGAACCTTTATAGTCTTGATCTAAATTCAAAAAGACCAAATGGTTGTCGATGAGACCAATACTGAACCTTTGAGCGAAAACAGGCGATCTTTCTGTATCATTTTCAGAACCAACAAAGATTTTATCTAAAGAACGCATAGGCTGTCTAGGAATCTGAGAACGCATAGGCTGTGCAACAGGTCGAGAACGCATAGACTGTGTAGGAGACTGAGAACGCATAGACTGTGTAGGAGACTGAGAACGCATAGACTGTGCAACAGGTTGAGAACGCATAGACTGTGTAGGAGACTGAGAACGCGTAGACTGTGTAGGAGACTGAGAACGCGTAGACTGTGTAGGAGACTGAGAACGCGTAGACTGTGCAACAGGTTGAGAACGCATAGACTGTGTAGGAGACTGAGAACGCATAGACTGTGTAGGAGACTGAGAACGCATAGACTGTGTAGGAGACTGAGAACGCATAGACTGTGTAGGAGACTGAGAACGTATAGACTGCCTATTCATAGAAGGTCCTTGTGAAAATCTAGAACTTCTAGGTCTAATAACTGGAGACTGTGATCTCGGTGGCGAACGAATAGATGCTCGAGGTGAAGATGGTGGTCTAGAGACTCTTACAGAATCCATAGAATCACTTTCACTACTAGAAGGAATGATGGGAGCTCTTCGAATTATTGGCTCTTTACTAAAAGTCGAACGAGAAGATTGTAGAGGTGAAGAGGAAGGAGTAGAAACTCTTAAAGAGTCTCTCTCAACAGTTTCAAACATATCTTCGTTTTCATCACCAGAAGGAATGATAGGAGCAGCTCTTTGAACAATTGGTTCTTGACGAGAAACTCTAGTGCGATCTTCTACAACTTCTAATTCGTCTACATCCATTTCGTCGTCAATATCTGCAACATATTCAGTTCGACCAAATCTCCTTGTAATGTTTTGACTATTTTTGTGAGATTTACAACCAAGAAGTCCTTCAAGAGCTGCTTTAGAACATCTAGGCCTTCCAGCTTTCTTCAACAGATGGGCACACAAACGAGAACATTCAGAAGGTGTTTCTTTATCATTTCTAAACGAATTGGACATGTTGTATTTTAATTGGTAGAAAATAATTGTATATATGTATACAATTATTTAAAAATGTTGTTAAGATTTATCTAATATATGATATATACACATAACAAGTATATTACTTCTAATACATTTGTATATAACTTTTGTATCAAGTAAGTCAAATATGTATAGATTATACATAGTTTTTTATTATTCATGGTGGATAATCATTATATATCCATAAAATCTATTTCTTCCGAATTTTTCATGTCTGTCTCAACAAAACTGTCAAGTTCTTGGTATATATCATTATCATCTTCTACTTCATCTATTCTCAGTTCTTCGGTATTCTCTTCTATATCTGCTACATCTTCTACATCTTCTATATCTCCTACATCAAAGAGAGAATCGTTCACACCAAACTCTAAAGTACTGCTATCAGGTTCTACTGTGTTCTCAGGATGTTCTGATACCGAATCTGTAATCTTCGAAGGCATTCGAGATTTAGAAGGTGACATTCGAGATTTAGAAGGTGACTTCTGAGATCCAACAGGAGGACCTGGTATGTTCTCAATAGGATGCTCTGATACCGAATTTGTATTCTTCGAAGACATTCGAGATTTAGACCTAGAAGGTGATCTGCGAGATTTAGACCTAGAAGGTGATCTGCGAGATTTAGACCTAGAAGGTGATCTGCGAGATTTAGACCTAGAAGGTGAGCTGCGAGATTTAGACCTAGAAGGTGAGCTGCGAGATTTAGACCTAGAAGGTGAGCTGCGAGATTTAGACCTAGAAGGCGATCTAGATCTCCGAGAGTCTGCTCTATCTAGACGAGAAGATACTACTTCAAGCTTATCAGAAATATCTCTTAGTCTTTCCTCAGCACTCAAAAAGGAAAGTTCAGTGCGAAGCATATTTCGAATAACTTTCTTGCTACTCGCCTGATCTCCATCATGTCCTACCACTTCTCCTCTAATCTCCCCGTCAGTCAAAACTAGTCTGATCTTATCACAATCAGATTCATCATTCACAAAGGTCAAATGACCATCTTGAATTCCGATAGAAATAGAAACTGGCTTAGACTTTTCGGTAGAAGCTGGCTTAGACTTTTCGGTAGAAGCTGGCTTCCGAGGCTTTTTCTTATTAGACGACTTCTTTGGTGTCTTTCTAACAGGAGATCTAGATTGACGAGAAGTATTCTCGTCATCAGAAGGAACAATAGGATCCTTTCGAATTATATCGGAATTCTCACTAACCTCCAAGTCATCCTTTTCTTCTCTACGTGTTACGTTTGGTGTGTAATTCAAACCTCCAAAGCGAAGCTTGATGTTCTTACTTTCTTTATGAAGTTTACAACCCAAAAGGCCTTCAAGAGCAATATTGGTACATCTAGGCTTTCCAGCCTTTCTCATGATATGAGCGCATGTTCTGGTGGAGATCTTAGAAATAGCCATAGTATTCTTATGTACTGTATACAACTGTGTATGTGTACTATTTGTGTAACGATTTTTTAAAATGTCATTTTAGAAAGGGGGCTTCTCTGGACAGATATAAATATATTAAGACTATAAGTATGATCAAACCAAAAAGTATGATAAAAGGACCCGTAAGTGTATTGTGTAATTGAATAGGTTCTTTCTTAGTAAATAGATTTCTTCTGTGAAAATAATAAATAGTGTTTCTTAGTGAAGAGGTAGAATATTCAAATGGTTTTACATATATTCTAGGTATATTTCTATCACACAAATAAGCTGATATATATAGGTCTTCGTATTCTTTATTACGTATAATTGGTTGTCTTTCGTAATTGAAAAAGCTCCTTCTATACAAAACACCTTCATTTCCAGAAAGTACATCTACCTTACTTTCGTTGGGAAGTTTGTGCCATATACGATCGCTGCACAAATAAAACGGAAAGATACCAAATTTATAACCTTCGGTACCTATAGCACAATTTCTATATCTATACGTATATGTAAGTAAATATTCCAACATATCATCTTTATATATAATTCCAGCTTTAACATTCCAAATATAAGATTTCTCACATTCGTATTCTAAAATACTAAATATAGAACTTTTAGAAGAATTTCTATATTTTACTGTTTTACATTTTCCTTCTAATTCGTATAATGTAACAATTTTATCTTGCACTACGTATATTTCATCTATATTCGATATCGAATATAAAGAATTTACAGTTTTTATCGTATCCTCTTTATTTGTGTAATTCATACATGCTACTATTCTCATCTTTCTATTAATAAAAACTATTATTTAATAGTTTTTTTATTGTTGTACATACATACTTATAATGTTGTTTACAAATTTACCTATGAAATTGTCTGGTATAACGCATCTGTTAATCTCGTCAAAATCTCCATTATAGAAGTGATATAAAGCAGTGTATATATCAGACCAATTATTATAGGCACTTTCATACCTTCTAACGCTATTTTTCAAAGCTTTCTTTCTTTTATTGAGAGAAATACTGACGTCTGTAGCTTTCGTATACCATTTCCTTGTTTCAAAATCTGTATCTAATATATTCATTCCGCATACTAAAGACCATAATTTGTAAAATTCGGGAGATGCTATGAACCATTTATCGAAATAATAACCCTTTTTACCCTTCTTTACTTCACCCATTATAGTATCTCCTATTTTTGGTGGAATCGTTGATTTCCTATGAACATACGTAACACCAAAAACACCAGTACAGTGAATAGTCATATCTATCTGATTGTACGTTTTGGATGAAAAACATATTTTCTTATTTCTGTAAATGTATCTTGAAAGTCCGTCCTGAACGCTTGAACCTACATATCTTCTGTAATGTTTAATGCTATCGTCGCGAACAGACTCTTCGTCGTCAGTATAGTTTATTTCAAATCGATGTTCATTGTTATCAAAATGATGATATTCGTACGTAAAAATGTCCATATCATTTTTCAACACTTTATCGACTTTCATAGGAACCATTCTAGACCATATTTTCTTCCAGGCATAAAGAAACTCGTTAAACAAGTGTTTCTGTTTTATAGAATTCTTGTTAGATAAAGACTGAAAACATATTTGAGTCTCCTTTACTTTCATGAAATCGTATCTGTATTCATATTCGTCTGGCTTCTTTATGTATTTTTGAATAAAAACTTTGGTGTTCTTCTTCTCTGAAGACATTAACGGTTTAAACAATTCAATTACATACGTTTTCTGTTCTTTATTGTAGGATCTAACAAAACCCCACTGGTAAAAATCTTCACCTTCTAGATAAATAATCACTCTAGTATTATTTGAAAGCATTTCTGTATAAGTCGTGTCAAAGTCTTTAAAAATAAATAATATATCAAACTGTCGCAACAAAAGTATGTCTATACTAAAAGATGTCCAAAGGTTGGAATCAAGAGAAACATATTGTGTTAGATCTAGATGAAACTCTTGTCCACGCTATAGATGATGATAAATTCGAACTTCTTAGAGATACTCAAATATTTAGCGATACTAAATTAAGTTTCCTGAGAGATAGAGTAGGAATTATTAAATTGGAAGATGTTATGTATGAAAAGGGTCAAGGTGTAGACAATAATATGTGGTTTATAAGAAGACCTTATTTAAGAAGATTCTTAGCATTTTGTTTTAATTATTTTGATACAGTTGGTATATGGTCAGCAGGAGCAGATGGTTACGTTCAAGAAATTTGTTTTAAAACGTTTGGACCTTTAGAGAATTTAGACAATCCTTCATATATATGGACCAGAGGTATGTGTGAAACTGTAAAGAAAGATTTCACTAAACCATTAAGTAAAATGATGGAATACGTAAATAAAAATTCGAAATACGATATGAATTACAAAAATACTTTAATACTGGACGATAGAAATTACAATGCAGTATGTAACAAAGATAATGGTGTAATAAACCCTGCGTACGAACCTGAACCTTCCGTTGAAGGTATTTTGCAGGAAGACGACTGTCTTCTTAAGTTTGAGCAATGGTTAACTAAACCTGAGATAAGAGAACTAAAAGACATAAGACTTGTATCTAAAGACATCTTCAAATAGTTTCTTAAATTCAAAAACAATAATAATTTATTGTTTTTTTTTTAATTTATTACTTATTAGAACAAGAGATTTGTATAATTCAGTGTTTCCCAGACGAGCTCCCAGCTTTAGCAAATATTAGTTACAAAAACAAAACAACAGCTTTATTGTTGAGCATTACTCAGAGTATTCTTCTATCTTTTCGACAACCATTCGAACTATTTCATAACAACTTGAAGAATGTTCATATAACGCACATATTTTAGCAATAAGTCCTTCTTGATCAGATGTACCAATTCTTGGATCTGCTCCATTGTCCAATAACAACTTGATCCACTTTGGTTTTTCGCGATCATGAATTGCCTGTAAGAATGGAGTAATTCCTGCTTTATCACCGTGATTAATAGATATTCCATTATGTATCAATTTTTGACTTGTAAGATAATAGTCCTTTTTGATAGAATAGAATAAACCATTCCTTTTAGTATGTTTTTCAAGTACGTTAATATCAGCTCCGGCTTTAACAGCCCAATCAATTAACGCAGCCGATAGCTTATCCTGAGTTTTTACTTGTAGTTCTAGAGTATTCGCGTTCGTATGATTAGCAAGTTGTAGCAGTAAAGTGTGTGCTCCTTGACTTTTTCCCAATTTAGCTCCTTTACTCATTAAGTATTTTACCAATTCAACATCATATGAGTAAAAAGCTTTAGTCAAAGCCGTTTCCTCTTCGTATGTCTGATTGAGAATTTTCTGTAAAGTAGTCTCCATTTCTATATAAGAATGTTTGTATATGTCTACGATTTTATTGTGTCATTTTTCATAGCACAATCTTAAAAATAAACTTATATTTCTTCATAAAATTTAAAGTGTACATATAAATAATGAATACGTTCTTTTGCGAATTAGACGAAGAACAATACAATTATATTCCTACAGAATGGTCAAAGAATTCTAAAGGTAAGAGAGTCAAAATATCCGATCCAGTAACAATAGAATACAGAAGAATTCATATAAGAAGTGATGAATTTGATCTATTTGGTAAAAGTGAAATAATGATAGTAAGTCATATAAGAAACGCTCAAAGAAAAGAAAGAAGTATGGAAAACATAGTCTATTCAGATGATAACGTGAAATATTCTAAAACTGAAAATGGAGACAAGATATTTTCAATAGGACCTTTTGATACGAGTAAATATGGTAATCCTGTATTCTTTCATACTCCAGGATACCAAGGTACTGTGTTAAGCATAACTACTAAAATGTGGGAATTAGATAGCCCAGACAAATTAATATCTTTTACTAATATGTTGAGAAAAGGTGTAGGTTTAGTTACATCTATGTCTCCTTATTTTGTAGTTGCAGATAAGATGTTAGAAATAAGTGCAGCTGTCGTATCGGGACATATAAATCATGATAAGATGTGTAAATCGCATACTCTGGAACTTAGAACAGATAAAGATAAACCTTTTATGGAAGGAAAATATTTGTGTGTACCTAATTTACAAACAGTAAAATCTAAACGATTGCTCTTACAAAACTATACAATAGAAGATAATATGTTAGTAGATAAAGAATACAACGAATATCCTCATACATATTTTATAGTAGAAATATCAACGAACGAAAGAGACGATTTGGCAGACTTTGATTTCATGGCTTCTTCAGCAGAACTTATAGATAAATTTCAAAGAACCGTAGAATATAGCGATATTCTCGTAAATGTAAACAGAGAATCATATAATTACCAACTAATTTTACTTGTTAAAGAATCATATGATAAATGGGTCAATAATATAGACTCCAGTTCCGATGAATCTTTGAGAGATACAACTCTTGCATTGTATAAACAGTTAAGAGATGAAACAAAGAAATACTTTGACGAGACTCTTCCAGAAGTTTACCAAGCATTATATAAATGAATGAATTTCTAACATCGAATTTATCGTTTTTTCCATTATTTTGTAGTGTTTTTATGCATTATTTTATAGTGTTTTTTGTATTGTGTGAATTCTGTCTACAGTCTATAAAATATCAAACATGAAAATAAAATATGACATGAAATAATTTAGTGATTAATGTATTAAAAGTGATAAAATGGAGAATTTGTGCTTAGAAGGACCTTTTGTGAATGAGAGATTTGTTCTTAATTCTAGAGCAAGTCGTCGTATTCACGACACTGAACCCACATTTGGATTTGGAGGTCTAGGTTCTGTAGTGTTTTATAGAACGTATAGCCGAAGAAAAGAAAACGGAAAGAATGAATCATGGTCAGATGTAATCATTCGATGTGTAAATGGTATAATGAGTATTAGAAAAGATCATTTAGTCAAGAATTATCTTGATTGGAATGAAAAGGAGAACCAAATATATGCCGAGAAAATGGCTATGCATATGGTTAATATGCGATTTCTGCCACCAGGAAGAGGTTTGTGGGCATGCGGTACCGATTTCATGTATGAAAGAGGTTCTGCAGCACTTAATAACTGTGGTGCCGCAGAGTGTAAAGACTTACCATTAGCTGTTGCATGGATAATGGATCTTCTCATGAACGGTTGTGGAACAGGGTTCGATACAGTTTTTGAGGGAGACCTTGAAATGCCTACTGGAGAAGAATACACATATGTAATTCCAGATTCCAGACAAGGATGGGTAACATCTGTAGCTATTCTTGTAAATTCTTATTATAGGGGAAATACAGAATGGAATTCTGAAGACGAAAAGAAAGGAGGAATTCCTCTATTTGATTATAGTCAGATTAGAGCAAGAGGTGAAATCATTAAAGGTTTTGGTGGAGAATCTTCTGGACCAGATCCTCTCGAGAAACTTCATAAGAGAATTCGAGCATTTTGCGAGTGTTATATCAAAACTAAAAACGGAGGAGACGCTTCCGGAAACATTATCGATATGGTTAAAAGGTTAGAAGAGGATGGAGAGTTTTTCTACGAATCAGAGAAAATGATTGAAAAGATTAAAAGTCAAGGAAAAGCTAAAACATACGGAAAGACAAGATTAGTCGTCGATATAATGAATTCGGTAGGAAGTTGTGTTGTAGCAGGAAATGTGAGAAGAAGTTCAGAAATTTCTATCGGTGAAATGTATGATGAAGAGTTTGTGAATCTTAAGAACTACGATCTAAACCCTGAGAGACAATCCATCGGATGGATGAGTAACAATTCAATTAGAATGACTAAGACCGAACATTTCGAGAATCTCCCAGATATTTCCAGGAGAATTTCTGATAATGGAGAGCCTGGAATCATAAACCTTATGAACATATCTAAGTACGGAAGAGTAGGTAAGCATAAAGTTTTGTATGATTCTCGAGAAACCGAAGAGGACGAAGCGACATTGGGAAACCCTTGCTCAGAAATTCCCTTGGAATCGTTTGAACTTTGCAATCTTGTAGAAGTGTTTCCTACTAAATGTCTGAACAGTAAAGGTTTATTCGACATCGAATTGTATCTAGAAGTGTTGGAATTTGCAACATTCTATTCTACCACTGTATCCCTTTTACCCACACATTGGAAGAAAACAAATGCTATAATTGCCAAAAACAGAAGAATTGGTGTAAGCATGACGGGTATTGCCGATTTCTTCTGTAATTATGGAGCTACTCAACTTACTAAGATTTGCAAAGAAGGATACGACAAAGTTAGAAGAGTAAACACAAAACTTGCTAAAGAACACGGAATTTGTTCTTCTATTCGAGTTACCACAGTGAAACCTTCTGGAAGTGTATCATTGCTAGTAGGTGTGAGTCCTGGAATTCACTTTCCAACATTTAAATATGCGATTCGTCGTGTAAGAGTTTCCAATAACCATTCTATCTGTAAGATTCTTACTGATAGTGGCGTATATAGTGAACCAGACGTTTGTTCCGATAACACTAGTGTGTTTGAATTCGTAATCAATCAAGGTAATACTATTCCTGCTGAAGAAGTTACTATTGAACAACAGTTTATTCTCTTAAGAACTTTACAAAGAGAATGGTCAGATAATATGGTTTCTGTAACTATTTACTTTAGTGAAGAAACCGAAAAACACAAGATAGAAAGTGTTCTTTCACAATTTGCTCCAGATATTAAGAGTTGTTCTCTTCTTCCTCACGATAAGACTTCATATCAACAAGCTCCCTATGAACGCATTACCGAAGATGAGTATTTGGAACGATTAAAACTTCAAGTACCCATTGACTGGTCTGGTTATTCAGGAAGTGATGGAATAATGCCCAAATTTTGCTCAAACGATACATGCATGTAATCATGTAATCATACAAAATACATAATATTATGTATTTTTATTTAAAACTACATCACAAGAATTATCTTTATTTACTGAAATGTGTTATAACAACAATATAATATTGTTTATAAATGATTTCTAATGATAGAATATGTATATAGTATATATCGTTTATAAATGATTTCTAATGATACAATATGTATATAGTATATATTGTTTATAAATGATTTCTAATGATACAATATGTATATAGTATATATCGTTTATAAATGATTTCTAATGATACAATATGTA
>Ga0209942_1000749_pt1 | contig 18870 bp, 12 predicted proteins | sample SalPonR1_A_D2_MG_FD_185695 | JGI IMG/M metagenome (GOLD analysis project Ga0209942, IMG submission 185695) | Salt pond soil microbial communities from South San Francisco under conditions of wetland restoration - Salt Pond MetaG R1_A_D2_MG... ...
TCCCAACTGAGCTATACTCCCTAATTTTGGTGACCCCTATGGGAATCGAACCCATGTTACCGCCGTGAAAGGGCGGTGTCTTAACCGCTTGACCAAGGGGCCACTTATAAATTGGTTATTGAATTACTTATGGTGCCCGGAGGCGGATTCGAACCACCGACACGAGGATTTTCAGTCCTCTGCTCTACCTCCTGAGCTATCCGGGCATTTTGGCGGAGAAGGTGGGATTCGAACCCACGTGGGCCAAAAGCCCTAACGGTTTTCAAGACCGCCCCGTTATGACCACTTCGGTACCTCTCCTTATTTTGGTGACCCATCGGCGACTCGAACGCCGGACACCCTGATTAAAAGTCAGATGCTCTACCAACTGAGCTAATGGGTCATGTGGCACGTCCAAAGGGATTCGAACCCCTGGCCCTCGGCTTAGAAGGCCGATGCTCTATCCAGCTGAGCTATGGACGCACATTTAATTAAAATGGAGCGGAAAACGGGATTCGAACCCGCGACCTCCGCCTTGGCAAGGCGGCGCTCTGCCACTGAGCTACTTCCGCATATTTGTGACATAATAATTTATTAATTTAATTGGTGGAGGGAGAAGGATTCGAACCTTCGAAGTCGCTGACAATGGATTTACAGTCCACCCCCTTTGGCCGCTCGGGAACCCCTCCGAATAATTATGGTGCGGGTGAAGGGATTCGAACCCCCACGGATAACCACTAGATCCTAAGTCTAGCGCGTCTGCCAGTTCCGCCACACCCGCAAATTATTGGTGGGAGTAGTAGGACTTGAACCTACGACATCCTGCTTGTAAGGCAGGCGCTCTCCCAACTGAGCTATACTCCCTGATTGGTAGCGACGACTGGACTTGAACCAGTGACCCTTCGGGTATGAACCGAATGCTCTAGCCAACTGAGCTACATCGCCTTATTTGGGTGCGGAGACAGGATTTGAACCTGCGACCTCCGGGTTATGAGCCCGACGAGCTACCAGTTGCTCTACTCCGCGTTATTTTTTGGTGCTTTGGTGCCGGGGATCGGAATCGAACCGATACGGTAGTATAAGTACCGCAGGATTTTAAGTCCTGTGCGTCTGCCTGTTTCGCCACCCCGGCATGTTTTGGCTCCAAGGGTGGGGATCGAACCCACGGCCAATCGGTTAACAGCCGATTGCTCTACCGCTGAGCTACCTTGGATTATTTTTTCATCTGGCAGCGTCCTATCCTCCCAGGGGGTTGCCCTCCCAAGTACTTTCAGCGCTAAGAAGCTTTACTTCTGTGTTCGAGATGGGTACAGGTGTTACCTTCTTGCTATAGCCACCAGATGCTTTTTACTTTTTTTATAAGTGTTTTGTTGAACACTCAAAATTACACACAATAGTTAGTTTAAAAACAAGTTACTTCTTTGATCAAGTCCTCGATTGATTAGTATCTGTCAGCTCAATACATTACTGCACTTTCACCTCAGACCTATCGACCAGTTGGTCTAACTGGAATCTTACTCAATTTCTTGACGGGAAATCTCATCTTATAGTAGGCTTCGCGCTTAGATGCTTTCAGCGCTTATCCCTGCCATACTTAGCTACTCAGCTATGCTCCTGGCGGAACAACTGATACACCAGTGGTATGTTCATACCGGTCCTCTCGTACTAGGTACAAATCTATTCAAATTTCCTACGCCCACAGCAGATAGGGACCGAACTGTCTCACGACGTTCTGAACCCAGCTCGCGTGCCTCTTTAATGGGCGAACAGCCCAACCCTTGGAACCTGCTTCAGCTCCAGGATGAGACGAGCCGACATCGAGGTGCCAAACCTCCCCGTCGATGTGAACTCTTGGGGGAGATAAGCCTGTTATCCCCGGGGTAGCTTTTATCCGTTGAGCGATGGCCCTTCCATGCGGTGCCACCGGATCACTAAGTCCTACTTTCGTACTTGCTCGACTTGTTTGTCTCGCAATCAAGCTCTCTTTTGCCTTTGCGCTCTTTGCACGATTTCCGTCCGTGCTGAGAGAACCTTTGAGCGCCTCCGTTACTCTTTAGGAGGCGACCGCCCCAGTCAAACTGCCCACCTGACATTGTCCTAGTACTGGATTACAGCACATAGTTAGAACACTGATGTACAAAGAGTGGTATTCCAATGAGCGACTCCCTGTATGCTAGCGCACACATTTCTTCGTCTTCCACCTATCCTGTACATTATACATCAAAATTCAATGTCAAGTTGCAGTAAAGCTCCACGGGGTCTTTCCGTCTTGCTGCAGGTAACCGGCATCTTTACCGGTACTACAATTTCACCGAGTCTATTGTTGAGACAGTACACAAATCGTTACGCCTTTCGTGCGGGTCGGAACTTACCCGACAAGGAATTTCGCTACCTTAGGACCGTTATAGTTACGGCCGCCGTTCACTGGGGCTTCAATTCCAAGCTTTGCTTACGCTAACTCTTCCTCTTAACCTTCCAGCACCGGGCAGGCGTCAGCCCCTATACTTCATCTCTCGATTTAGCAGAGACCTGTGTTTTTGGTAAACAGTCGTTTGTGTCTTGTTTTTGCAACCACTTCATGCGTGAACACTAACGTGGTACCCCTTCTCCCGAAGTTACGGGGTTATTTTGCCGAGTTCCTTAACAATAGTTATCTCGCGCGCCTTAATATTCTCTATCTATCTACCTGTGTCGGTTTGCGGTACAGGTACCTTCAATCTCGATAGCAACTTTTCTTGACAGTGTGAATCTACTGCTTCGCTACTTGTTTTCGCTCCACATCACCACTTAGTTCTTCATAAACCCGGATTTACCTAAGTTTACTCCCTCGTGACTTGTACCAGGAATTTCCTTCACCTGGCCCAGCTTTTCCTTCTGTGTCCTTGCTTCTCTCAAATGATTGTCGGTAGTACAGGAATCTTCACCTGTTGTCCATCGCCTACGACTTTCGTCCTCGGCTTAGGTCCTGACTTACCCTGGGCGGACGAACCTTCCCCAGGAATCCTTAGATTTTCGGCGATGAGGATTCTCACCTCATTCTCGTTACTCATGCCAACATTCTCTCTTGTGTACAGTCCACTAATCCTTACGGTTTAGCTTCTGCCCATACACAATGCTCTCCTACCACCATAACTTTCGTTATAATCCATAGCTTCGGTAATAAATTTAAGCCCCGGTAATTTTAGGTGCAACATCACTCGACTAGTGAGCTATTACGCACTCTTTAAATGCATTGCTGCTTCTAAGCCAACATCCTAGTTGTCTATGCAACACCACTTCCTTTCCCACTTAATTTATATTTAGGGACCTTAGCTGATGGTCTGGGCTCTTTCCCTCTCGACTATGAATCTTATCACACATAGTCTGACTCCCAAGTTTTAAGAGGATGGCATTCGGAGTTTGATAACCTTTGGCAGCCGTTGAAAGCCCCTCAGGTAATCAGTTTGCTCTACCTCCATCTCTAATCTCTTGAGGCTAGCCCTAAAGCTATTTCGGAGAGTACCAGCTATCTCCGGGCTCGATTGGAATTTCACCGCTATCCACAAGTCATCCCAACCATTTTCAACTGATATGGGTTCGGGCCTCCACAAAATTTTACTTTTGCTTCACCCTGCTCATGGATAGATCGCCCGGTTTCGGGTCTACGTCACAAAACTCTCGCCCTCTTAAGACTCGCTTTCGCTGCGGCTTCGATGCTGAACATCTTAACCTTGCTTCGTATCGTAACTCGTTGGCCCGTTTTACAAAAAGTACACGGTCGTACATATAAAGTACTTCCGTTGCTTGTAAACATAGGGTTTCATATTCTATTTCACTCCCCTCTCGGGGTTCTTTTCACCTTTCCCTCACGGTACTATGCGCTATCGGTCACTAAGTAGTATTTAGCCTTCGGAGATGGTCCTCCTTGCTTCCCACAAAATTTCTCGTGTTCCGTGGTACTCCGGGTTAGTCTTTCTAATGTCGCTCTTTTCGTCTACAGGACTTTCACCTTCTTCGGTTAACCTTTCCAGTGTTCATTCGACTAAAAGTTCCATTTTACTTCGTTGACTACCCTCTACCCCAATCACCGCAGTGATTGGTTTGGGCTCTTTCCCTTTCGCTCGCCGCTACTTGGAAAATCGTTTATTTACTTTCTCTTCCTCCGGTTACTTAGATGTTTCAGTTCGCCGGGTTCGCCTATATAAGCTATTTATTCACTTATACATCTTTACACATTACTGTAAAGGGGTTGCCCCATTCGGAAATCTACGGGTTAATGCTCGTTTGCAGCTAACCGTAGCTTATCGCAGCTTATCGCGTCCTTCATCGCCTCTTAGTGCCTAGGTATTCACCCTATGCTCTTAATAACTTGATCTTTCTCTCGTTTCTTCTTTACTATTGTATGTAATTTTCAATGTCCAAGTGTGGTGGAGGTAAAGAGACTCGAACTCTTGACCCCCTGCGTGCAAGGCAGGTGCTCTCCCAACTGAGCTATACCCCCACATAGTTGTTGCTTGGGTATTTCTTGGTTAAAAAAAGACTATTCTCATAGTCTCTCAAAATTGAACAGTATGTCTTCATATTTCTCCTTAGAAAGGAGGTGATCCAGCCGCACCTTCCGATACGGCTACCTTGTTACGACTTCACCCTAGTTATCGATTTCACCTTCGGCAGTTACACTGACTTCGGGTGCCTCCAACTTCCATGGTGTGACGGGCGGTGTGTACAAGACCCGGGAACGCATTCACCGCGACATTCTGATTCGCGATTACTAGCAACTCCAACTTCATACAGATGAGTTTCAATCTGCAATCCGAACTGGGACCGGCTTGTGAGGATTGGCTCCAGGTCACCCCTTCGCTTACCCGTTGTACCGGCCATTGTAGCACGTGTGTAGCCCAAATCATAAGGGGCATGATGATTTGACGTCATCCCCACCTTCCTCCGATTTTTTCATCGGCAGTCTCTCTAGAGTCCTCAACATTACTTGTTAGCAACTAAAAATAAGGGTTGCGCTCGTTACGGGACTTAACCCAACATCTCACGACACGAGCTGACGACAACCATGCACCACCTGTATTCAAAGTCCAAATGGAACTCCAATTTTACTCAGATAGCTTTGATATGTCAAGATTTGGTAAGGTTCTTCGCGTTGCTTCGAATTAAACCACATGCTCCGCTGCTTGTGCGGGTCCCCGTCAATTCTTTTGAGTTTCAGCCTTGCGACCGTACTCCCCAGGCGGGATACTTAATACATTTGCTCCGGCACCGACCTTTACGGCCAACACCAAGTATCCATCGTTTACGGCGTGGACTACCAGGGTATCTAATCCTGTTCGCTCCCCACGCTTTCGTTCCTCAGCGTCAGTTACAGTCCAGAAAGTCGCCTTCGCTACTGATGTTCTTCCTAATATCTACGCATTTCACTACTACACTAGGAATTCCACTTTCCTCTCCTGTACTCAAGTTATACAGTTCCATTAGCTGACACCAGTTAGGCTGGTGGATTTCACTATTGGCTTGTTTAACCGCCTACGAACTCTTTATGCCCAGTAATTCCGGATAACGCTTGCCACTTACGTATTACCGCGGCTGCTGGCACGTAATTAGCCGTGGCTTTCTCATAGGGTACCGTCACTTCTTCTTCCCCTATAACAGAACTTTACGACTCGAAAGCCTTCTTCGTTCACGCGGCGTTGCTGCATCAGAGTTTCCTCCATTGTGCAATATTCCCCACTGCTGCCTCCCGTAGGAGTCTGGACCGTGTCTCAGTTCCAGTGTGGCCGTTCACCCTCTCAGGCCGGCTATTGATCATTGCCTTGGTAAGCCTTTACCTTACCAACTAGCTAATCAAACGCAAATCCATCATACACCAAAATTCTTTAACTACTGATTCATGCGAATCTGTAGCCTCATCAAGTATTAATCACCGTTTCCGATGGCTATCCTTGTGTGTATGGCAGGTTATTTACGCGTTACTCACCCGTCCGCCGCTGTCCACTAGTCTAATCTCCCGAAGGATCATAGGTAGCTTCTCGCTCGACTTGCATGTGTTAGGCACGCCGCCAGCGTTCATCCTGAGCCAAGATCAAACTCTTAATTTAAAATCTCTCTCATTTTGTTTCTGACGTTTTCTCGCTTGTTGCATGTTTGTTACTTTTGTTTCTTTTAGACATACTGTTCAATTTTCAAAGACCATTTTTTCTCTTGTTTTGCTTTTTTCACAACTATTATAGATTAACATAATGTTGTGTTTGTCGTCAAGAAGTTTTTTAAAATAAGTTATTTTTTATTTTACGTCTCTCTCTTGCGACATCTATTATCATATCAACAAATGGTTTTGTTGTCAATGTTAAATTTGAATTAATTATTAACAAAATTTCTCCAGTTGTTTTTTACGACATTTATAATACTATCTTTTTGTAAAGGCAATGTCAACACTTTTATTAAAGTTTTTTATCTTTTCTTTTGCCCTGTTCTTTGACAGCTATTACAGCATAACATTTATAACTTTAAAGTCAACAAAGAATCAATAATAAAACTATTCTGACAATTGTTCCATGAAAAAAGAAGCCATTAAACGCTACAATCTAATGACTTCTTTGATGATTATTATTTAATTTAAATGTTCAATTAATTGTACTTTAACACCATTTGGATCTAAAACATAAATAAACTTAAGTTGTGGATTGGGTTGAAAAGGCCCACTATGAACTTCTATCCCATTATCCTTTAATAGACTTTCAAAGGTTTCTAATGAAGGGACTGAAAAACCGATAGAAAGACTACCCTTAAATGTACTTACTTTTTCTTCTGGTAAATGAATTAACTCAACTGATGTATCGCCTTCACCTAAAAAAACAATTTTTCCACCATTAGGCATTTCTATTGTTCTTGTTTCTGGTAATCCTAAAATCTGATTATAGAACTTTAATGATTCTTCCATGTTCTTAACATGTATTGTTACCCAAGAAAATTTCATTAGTAAACTCCTCCTATCTATTACTTATAATATGTTAATAATCCTTCACTATAATGAAGTAACTAAACCAATTTTATTTTTTACGTCTTTTAATACTTTTTGAGAAACTTTATTAGCCCGTTCAGCACCATTTTTTAAAATATCGTTTATTTGTCCACTGGCTAAGATTGATTCATATTTTTCTCGAATAGGTGCTAATTCATTTATTACAACTTCTGCTAAGTCTTTCTTAAAGGTTCCATAGCCTTCACCTTCGTATTTCTTTTCTAATTCTTTAATACTATAATCAGTAAACTCTGAATAAATTGTTAGAAGATTACTAATAGCCTTTTTATTTTCCATATCAAACTTAACTTTCATATCACTATCTGTTTTAGCACTCATAATTTTCTTTCGTATAACCTTTGGTTCATCCAGTACATATATTGTTGCTTTTTTATCTTGATCACTTTTACTCATTTTATTATTAGGATCAGCCAATGACATAATTCTAGCCCCTTGTTTCTTAATAAGAGGTTTTGGTACTGTAAAAGTATCACCATATTTATTATTAAATCTAATAGCAATATCCCTTGTTAACTCTAAATGTTGTTTCTGATCGCTACCAACTGGTACATAATCTGCCTCATATATCAAAATGTCTGCTGCCATGAGAATAGGATAAGTAAATAAACCATTGGTCACACTTTCATTTTTACTTGATTTATCTTTAAACTGTGTCATACGATTTAACTCTCCCATGTATGAGTTACATTGTAAAATCCAAGCGAGTTCTGCATGAGCAGGCACATGAGATTGAATAAATAGTGTAACTTTTTTGGGATCGAGTCCTATAGCTACATATAATCCTGCCAATTCAATTGTTCTTTCTCTTAATTCTTTTGGGTCTTGCTCAACTGTTATTGAATGTAAATCAACTACACAATAAAAACAATCCTTGTCTTCTTGTAATTTCACAAAATTTTTCATTGTTACATAATTTCCTAAATGAATGTTTCCTGATGGCTGCACACCTGATAAAATTCTTTCCATTAATATCCCTCCAAAAACTACAAAAACCCTCTACAAAATTGTAGAGGGTGAAATCTCACGGTACCACCTCATGTTTAACTCTAAATCTTTTTAACGGAAGATACCCGAGTCACCTACTATTATTTCAGATTCTGCTCATAAATCCATTCAATTTACTTCAAAATATTAAACTCACAGCTACTGTTTAACTCTCTCTTATTTTTTCATAAATTTACTACTTTTAATCATCGCTTTATTATTATTTTATATCTTAATATCTATTATCAATCTTGTCAAATCTAAATATCATAAATTTTATCATATTCTTTCTTAAACTTATTGATTATTTTCTTTTCCATTCTAGAAATTGTCATTTGTGAAACATCCAATTCATTAGCAACAATGATTTGAGTTTTATTTTTAAAATATCGATCAATAATTATTTTGCGCTCAACTTCATTTAATTTCCCAATCATTCTGTCAATAAAATCTTTGTTTTCAAATAATAAATAGTACTTATCATCTTCACCAACTAAATCTCTTAATTGTATATTTTTATCATCGCTTGAACTATTAAACACAATATCTAATGATTTTGGTGAATAAACATGGGATGCTTCCATTGCTTCTAAAACTTCTTCTTCTGTACATTTTAAATAATTTGCTATGTCTTCAATTGTTGGTATTCTTTGTAATTCCTGATTTAACTTTTCTTTTGTTACATTTATTTTTTTAGAAAGTACTTGAATTCTTCTTGGTACTCTAAGTGCCCAACCTTTATCTCTAAAATGCTTCTTAATCTCACCAATAATAGTTGGTGTGGCAAAAGATGAAAACTTAAAACCTCTTGATAAATCAAATCTTTCAATAGCATATATTAAACCTAAAGAAGCTACTTGAAATAAATCATCGTATTCGATACCACGATTGGTATATTTTTTAGATAGAATTTCTGCAATATAAATGTAGCGTTCAATTAATTCATTTCTAATATGAATATTGCTTTCTTTCTCATATATTTCAAACAACTCATTATTATCATAATCATCTAGATTTCTTAAAACTTCTTTCATTTCATAATCTGTTTGAGGAGTACTTTCAACACTCATTTTGATCTCCTCTCTTATACATTCTTTATCATTTTTATAGTTGTTCCTATTTCATCTTCTGTAATAATTTTCATTTCATCTACTAAATTTTCAATAATAAACAGACCTAATCCATGGCCTTTAGGATGTTCAAGATCTGGTTTTTCATAATTTTCCATATCAAATCCAACGCCATAGTCATTAATATCAATTATTAACTTATCTTTTGTTACTGCAAAAACTACTTCGTAATAACCATCACTATCACTATGCAAAATTACATTATTGCAAGCTTCACTGATAGCCACTTTTAAATCTTGAATCACTTCATAATTCATTTTCATATTATTAGCAATTGTTGCAACATTCATTCTTGCAACATTTACAAATTCTGCTTTACATGGTAATTTTAAATTAACTATATCCTTCATATTTCTACCTCTTCCTTTATTGTAAAATGAAAATCTTATCCAAGCCAGTAATATTAAATAATCTTTTAATATTCTCTCTTGCATTTTTTATGATTAATGATTGTTCATTTTTATTTAATTTTTTTAAAATACCAATTAATACACCAATACCTGTAGAATCAATATAAGATAAGTTTTCGAAATCTAACTCAATATCAATAGACTCTTCATCTATTATTTCATTTAACTTATCTTTTACCTTTTTATATGTGTTGATATCCATTTCTCCATCAATAGACATCTTACATATTTTATCATTTTTTTCTAACTCTGTTATTTTCAATGTCATAATTAAATCCTCCTTGTCATTACTCTTATTTACTATTATATTAATAAATTCACAATTTAACAAATTTTATTTCTTTTAATTTAAAAAAAATATTAAAAAAAGTTAATTATTTTAGTTCATTAATTAATATATAATACATATATAGGTATTATATAACAGAACTAAGGAGGACCCATGAAATTTATTAAAAGTTATAAGTTTATTTTATTTTTAACATTTCTCTTCATTTTTTCTAGTTTATTCTCAGTGCTTTATATTGATCAGAAAGATCTTCCAAGTGAAAATTGGTCAAAGGAAGTTAAGTTAGAAACATATTCCATTGATAATCGTTATGATAATTTTGAAACAGATGACAACTCATTATTAAAATTAGGTAATCATTTTTATTTAGTGTATTTTTCAGAAAATTCTTACTTTTTAAATGAATATGACGAGCATTTCAATTTAATAGAAAACTTTACTATAGATGAAAACTATAGTTTAGTTGATTATCTCAATACAGTGGTTATAGGCGATGAAATACATATGCATTTTTTAACTAATGAAAAGTTGATTTCATTAATTATTAACACTAAAGGTGAAATATTATCAAAAGAAATAATAGATGAAGACATCAAAAAAGTTAAATATGATCATAACAACATAGCTTATTTAAAAGACGATGGTATTTATCTTAATGGTGAAATAATTTATACTTTAGATAATATAAAAGATTTTGTTTTTAGAAAAAATAATGGTTTTTTAACTTTTGCATATATTCACTACAATCTATCAACTTATACCCATGACTTAAATATTTTAGAGTATGAAAATGATATTATAAGCAATAAGACTATTAAAAGCTTAGCACTAGATAATGTAACAGAAGTTTACGATATTGATCTTTCTATTTCTAATAATACTAATAACTTAGTAATTATAACAGAAAATATTAAACTAAATGTTTTTACCAATAACTTTTTTCAACTAGACAATGATTACTCTATAATTGATCAAAATATAAAATATTCAAGTGGTTACAATTTTGAATTTATAGATAATACTTCAAATTATATCCAAAATCAACCGAGTGCTATTGGTCGTATAGATATTTCAACAAAAGACAATAAATATCCAAATCTTGCACTTTTTAAAGAAAATGGTGAAGTTAAACCATTAACTAGAACAAAATTATTTCCAAATAAAGTTGATTACTATACATTTGATCAAGAAAATTACATCATTTTCACACAAACAGATAACAATAAAGAAATTTCTTTGTATTTAGCTTCAACAGATGAAAAGATTATTCAAAAAAGCCAAAACTTAAGTTTTGATCAAATCAAAGCTTTATTTTTAAATACACTAACAACTTTTTTACCGCTATTTCTATTTGGTCAGATCTATTCATTATTATTTCTTGTTCCTATATTTGTTGTGATTTTACCATTTTCATTAATTAAAATCACTTGGGCTGAACAAAATCAAGGTAAGTTATTAATGGCTTCAATTCTCTTATTCTTATTAGCTAAATCAAAATATGTTATTTTCGATATGAGTATCCAAGGCTTACCAATAATATTTTCTCATCCAATGATGAGATTATTCATTGCTTTAATTCTTAGTAGTGTATCGATTTACTCAATGAGAGATATCAGTAAAGATACTAATAATCATTTTCTTAGAAACTTTATTATATTTTTTATAATAGATATGATTACATTTACTTTATTCTTTACACCATATTTTTTACTTTAGACAAAAAAAAGAATCTAAATCAATAGATTCTTGTCATTTAATATGTCAATATTAAAGGGGGCTATATTCTATTATATCCCCCTGAAATATTTTTAAACATTTTTTTTAATTTTCTTCTGTTTCCAATGCCTTCTCTATGACTTCTTCAACATTTTCTTCATCTAATTCATCTTCAAGATCTTCATTTTTCTCTTTTTTAATTTTGGCAATAGATATAAGAGTTGAATCATCATCTGTTCTCATAATTTTAACACCACTTGTATTTCTACCAATAACAGAAACATCTTCTGAAGCAATTCTAATCATGATCCCTTCTGAATTAATAATCATAATATCATTTTCATCTTTTACAATGGTGGAACCAATAACTAATCCTGTTTTTTCATTGACACGATAAGTAATATTACCTTTTCCACCTCTATTTTGATTCCGATATTGATCTAAATTCGTACGTTTACCATAACCATTTTCAGTTGCAATAAATAAAGAATCATTTTTATTTTCTTCATTAATAACATCCATTGATACAATTTCAACACCTTCTGGTAAGTCCATACCCTTTACACCTGTGGCATTTCTTCCCATTGGTCGAACGTCTTCTTCAGAGAATCTAATCCCTTTTCCTTCAGAGGAAATCAATAATATATCATCTTTTCCTGTTGTCTTTCTTACATTTACTACTGCATCATTTTCTTTAAGATTAATGGCAATTAAACCAGTGGTTCTATTGGTATCTAACTCAACAATTTCTGTCTTCTTAACTGTACCATCTTTTGTACTAAAGACTAAATAACCCTCATTAAAATTATTAATTGGTATAATCTCTGTTACCATTTCATCTAAATCTAATTTTAGAAGATTAATTAAGTTAACACCTTTAGATGTTCGTGTACCTTCTTTAATCATATAAGCTTTCTTTCGATAGACTTTGCCATGACTTGTAAAGAAAAATAATTCATTATGTGTTGATGTGGTTATAATGTTGATAATAGAATCAGATTCTTTTGTCTTTAAGCCAGTTTTACCACGGCCACCTCGGTTTTGTTTTTGATAAATTTCAATAGGTATTCTTTTAATATAGCCGTCATGAGTCAAAGTAATAACAACCTTTTTCTCTTCTATTAAATCACCAAGATTAATTTCATCTTCTCCTACTTCAATTTTTGTTTTTCTTTCATCACCATATTTTTCTTTTACAGCTAATAAATCTTCTCGAATGATGCCTAATAATAAGGATTCATCACTTAAAATCTTTTTTAACTCTTTTATTATTTCAATTAGACCAGTATATTCTTCATCTATTTTTTCTCGCTCCAAACCTGTCAATTTGGATAATCGCATATTTAATATTGCATCTGCTTGTATGTCACTTAATTTATATGCTTTTATTAACTCAGTTTTGGCTTCTTCTGTTGACTTAGAATTTTTAATCAGCTTAATAATTGGATCAATATTATCAAGGGCAATTTTATAACCTTCTAAAATATGCGCTCTTTTTTCGGCTTTATCCAAATCATATTTAATTCTTCTTGTTTCTACTTCTTTTTGATGTTCTAAATAATGACTAAGAATTTCATATAAATTCATTACCTTAGGTTCTTGATTCACTAAAGCTAACATGATGATTGAATAAGTGATTTTAAGTTTTGTATGCTTATATAATTTATTTAAGATAATTTCAGCATTTACGTCTTGTCTTAATTCAATAACAATACGTATACCATTTCGATCACTTTCATCTCTTAAATCAGTAATACCATCGATTTTTTTATTTTTAACTAAATTAGCAATTTCTTCAAGTAGTCTTGACTTATTGACTTGGTAAGGAATTTCTGAAACTATAATCTTACTTTTACCACGATTCATTTCTTCAATTCTAGCAGTAGATTTTACTTTTACTTTTCCACGACCCGTACGGTAAGCATTTTTAATTTTTGACAAACCTAAAACAGAAGCTCTCGTTGGAAAATCTGGTCCTTTAATAATTTTTATTAAATCTTCAACAGTAGCCTCAGGCTCATCAATTAATTTTATAACACCATCAATGACTTCTCCTAAATTATGTGGCGGAATAGATGTAGCCATACCTACAGCGATACCATTGGTACCATTAACTAATAAGTTTGGATACCTTGCTGGTAATACTTCAGGTTCCTTTAAGGTATTATCAAAGTTTGCTCTAAAATCAACGGTTTCTTTATTAATATCCTTCAATAACTCTGTTGTTATTTGTCCCATTTTTGCTTCAGTATAACGCATCGCAGCTGGTGAATCACCATCAATTGATCCAAAGTTACCATGACCATTTACTAACTCATATCTAATTGAAAAATCTTGAGCCATTCTTACCATTGCATTATAAACAGATTGATCCCCGTGTGGATGGTACTTACCTAGTACATCCCCGACGATTCTTGCTGATTTTCTATGAGATTTATTAGGGGATAATCCTAATTCTTTCATAGCATAGATAATACGTCTATGTACTGGTTTTAGTCCATCTCTTACATCAGGTAATGCACGTGAAACGATTACACTCATGGCATAATCAATATAAGAAGTTTTCATCTCATCAATTACATCTATTCTATTAACATTTTTATTTTCTTCTATCAACTGTATTCACCTCGATATTATATATCTATATTTTCAGCATATTTCGCATTTTTTTCAATAAATGCTCTTCGTGGTTCTACTTTCTCACCCATTAAAACAGTAAAAATATCATCTGCATCAACAGCATCTTCAATAGCAACTTGAGCTAATAATCTATTTTCTGGATTCATTGTTGTTTTCCACAACTGATCCGGATTCATCTCACCAAGACCCTTATATCTTTGTTGAGAACACTCACCACCCATTTCAGCTATTTTTGCTTGTAATTCTTGTTCTCTATAAATATATTCTATTTGTCTTCCTTTTTGTAACTTGTAAAGGGGAGGCTGTGCTATATAAATATTCCCATTTTCCATTAAATCTCTCATATATCGATAGAAGAAAGTTAATAGAAGTGTTGTTATATGGGCCCCATCTACATCAGCATCAGTCATAATTATTATTTTATGATACCTTAGTTTTTCTAAATCAAATTCGTCACCTATACCACAACCAAAGGCTGTAATCATTTGTCGAATGGTATCTGATTTAAAAATTCTAGCAAAATTTGCTTTTTCTACATTTAAAATTTTTCCTCTTAAAGGTAAAATTGCTTGAAACTTACGGTCACGGCCTTGTTTAGCTGATCCCCCGGCTGAGTCACCCTCGACAATATAAATTTCAGATTCGCTAGGATCTTTAGAAGAACAATCTGCTAATTTTCCTGGAAGTGTTAACCCATCTAATAAGCCTTTTCTTCTCGTTAACTCTCGTGCATTTTTAGCAGCATTTCTTGCTTTTTTAGCATTTAAGCATTTATCCATTACAATTTTTGCAACTTTTGGATTTTCTTCTAAAATTTCTTGTAATAAAGAGGATGTTACAGAGTCAACTATACCCCGCATTTCACTATTACCTAACTTAGTTTTTGTTTGACCTTCAAATTGTGGTTCAGCTAATTTAACGGATATAACCCCTGTTAAACCTTCTCGAACATCTTCTCCAATAAAATTTTCATCTTTTTCTTTTAGAACATTACTTTTTCTAGCATAATCATTAATGTTTCTTGTTAAGGCACTTCTAAAGCCACTTAAGTGTGTACCACCCTCATGGGTATTAATATTATTGGCAAAGGTAAAAATATTATCAGCATAGCCGCCAGTGTACTGTAAAGCAATTTCTACGATACTGCCATCAATTTCACCTTCATAGTATAAAATCTTATCATGAATAGGATTTCGGTTTCTATTTAGGTATTCTATGAACTCTTTAATACCACCTTCATAATAAAAAGTTTCTTCTAAATCTTCTTCTCTTAAATCTTTAAAAACTATTTTAATGCCTTTATTTAAAAAAGCCAATTCTCTTAATCGTGTTCTTAAAATTTCAAATTTATAAATCGTTGTATCAAAAATTGTATCATCAGGTTTAAAATATGTTTTAGTACCAGACGCATCACTTTTACCTACAACTTCTAAGTCTTTTGTTTTGATACCTTTTTCAAACTCAATTTTATATATATTGCCATTTTTAAAAACTTCTACAATAAATTTATTTGATAAAGCATTAACAACTGATGCACCAACACCGTGTAGACCCCCGGATACTTTATAACCGCCACCACCAAACTTACCACCAGCATGTAGCGTTGAATGAATGACTTCAACAGCAGGTTTATTTGATTTTTTATGAATATCAACAGGAATCCCGCGACCATTATCTGTTACTTCAATAGAATTATCCTTATTAATTATAACATTTATCTCATCACAATAACCTGCTAAAGCTTCATCAATACTGTTGTCGACGATCTCATAAACAAGATGATGTAATCCTTTTTCAGAAGTTGAACCAATATACATGCCAGGTCTTTTTCTAACTGCTGTCAAGCCTTCTAATACTTGAATCTGATTGGCATTATATTCTGTGTTATTACTCATATAATCCTCCTACACTTTTACCGTTCTTTATCTTAATTAATTTATAATCCTTTGCTTTATTTTTTAGCACTTCATCAAAACTTGTCGAAGTAATGATTGTTTGAGTTTTTTCGAAAATTTTCAAAAGACTGCCTTGTCTTTGAAGATCCAATTCAGAAAAAACATCATCTAATAATAAAATTGGATATTCATTGGTTTCATTTTTTATCAACTCAATCTCAGATAGTTTTAAAGATAGAGCTGCTGTTCTCTGTTGACCTTGGGAACCAAACTGTTTAACTTCTTGATTATTAATAAACAAATTAAAATCATCACGATGTGGCCCAACTAAAGTATATCCTAATCTTTTTTCTCTTTCTATTTTTGATTTTATTTTCTTACGATAACTCTCTTCTATTTTATCATAGTTTTTACCATTTTCTAAACTAATATTCGATAAATATTCAACAACTAAATTTTCTTTTTGCTTCGTTAAATCACCATGTATTTTGTGACTGATTTTATTAATTTTATTGATAAAATCAATGCGATAGATTATTATTTGAACACCTTTTTCAATTAATTGATCTGTAAAAATTTCAAGCATTTGACTATTTATTGAATCATTCTTTAAAATATTATTCCGTTGCTTTAAAATTTTCTTATATTCAATTAATAAACCACAATATTTTAAATTAATATTGGATAGTTCACGATTGATAAAATCTCTTCTAATGCTAGGTGAGCCTTTAACTAATTCTAAATCTTCTGGAGAGAAAAGAACAACATATATATTGCCAAGAATTTCTGAAAGTTTTTTGATTGAGTTATTATTAATTTTAATTTCTTTATTAAGCTGTTTATGTATCCTATATTCAACTGTTATTTCTGTATGTCTCTTTTTTATACTTAATTTTGCATAATTATACATAATACCATCATTATTTAAAATTAAATCTTTATCGTTTCTTGTCCGAAAGGATTTACCAAAACAACTGACATAAATTGATTCCAGTAAATTAGTTTTACCTTGGGCATTTTCACCAATAATAATATTAAGATTATTATGTAGTTTCATTTTAAAATCTTTAAAATTTCTAAAATTTTTTAATTCTAATTCACTGACAAACAATTTAATACTCCAATCTTATTTTTTTTCAATAATTAATGAAAGTTCATCTTCATCAAAATTATAATCTTCACTGACATCAATTACTAATTGATCCCCAGGATATATTTTTTTACCTCTTCTTGTTTCTACTTCACCATTTAATTTTATTGATTCATTTTTAATTAAGAACTTCGCATGTCCCCCTGTTGATGCAATGTTTCCAAACTTTAATAATTGGTCAAGTTTAATAAACTCTGTCGTAATTTTAATTGTTTTCATTTTTTCTCCTTTAATTTAAAAATCCTCTTGATAAGAGGATTAGTTTACTCTGATAATCTAACAGGTAAGACCATATACTTGTATTGGTCATCCCCTAAACCTTTAATAATGGCTGGGCTCATATTATTATTAAAGTTAATCTTTATTTTCTCGCTATCGATTACTTTTAATACATCTAATATATAGGTTGGGTTAAATCCAATTTTTAACCCTTCACCATTGTATTTAATTTTCAACTCTTCTTCCATTTTTCCTGTTTCAGAGTTTGATTTAATTGTTAAATGTCTTTTATCAATTTCAAACTTAATAGATGATTTATTGCTTTTAATCGATAAAAGTAATGCCCGTTCAATGGCATGTCTAAATTCATTTGTATCAATAATCATTTCTGATTTAAAATTACTAGGAATAATTTGTTCGTAATTTATAAAATCTCCTTCTAATAAACGAGAAATTATTTTTACATGATCAACATTAAATAAAATATGCTTATCAGTAAAAGAAATTTCTAATTGAGAATCATCATTTAAAATTTTATTTAATTCATTTAACGTTTTTCCTGGAATAACAGCAGTATTTTCAATTAATTTTTCAATAGCAGCTTGTTTATAAGCTAATCTATAACCATCTAAAGCGACGAGAGTAAGATTATTATTCTTAATTTTAAATAAAACACCTGTTAAAATAGGTCTAGCTTCATCTGTTGAAACAGCAAACAATGTTTGTTTAATCATATTTTTCAATAGTTTTGAATTAAATGTATAAGTATTTTGTTTTTCTATTGTTGGTATTTCAGGATACTCATCTGCTGGTGTACCAACTAAATCAAATTTAATATCATCACATACTATATTGACCATATGATCTGTATAATGAATATCTACTATGGCATTCGGTAACTTATTTATAATAGTAGTAAATAAACTACCATCAACAACAACTGCACCTTCTTCAAAAATATTTGCTTCTACAACTGTTTCAATACCTAGATTAAGGTCATTACCTATAATATTTAATTGATTACCTTGGGCTTCTATTAAAACACCTGATAAAATTGGTAATGTTGTTTTATTAGAAATAGCTTTTGTAGATATATTTAACGCATCAATTAATGTTGTTTTGTTAATTTTAAAATGCATGTGGAAAACCTCCTTTAATCCAAAAATGATTTGAATATATAATTTAATAAATAAATATACTAAATTTAGTAATAGTAATAGGGCTTGTGGATATGTTGATAAGACAAGTTATTGTTGATAAATCAATACTTAACCCGTGTTATTAACATGTGGATAAAAATCATGTTTATTAAAAGTTATACACAGTTTTTTTGAAAAAGTTATACACAATATTTCATCCAGTTATACAGAAAAAATGTTGATAAGTTTTTTAAGTAGTAATTTCTTTAATTAAATCTTCAATAACAGATTT
>Ga0209942_1000750_pt1 | contig 18869 bp, 27 predicted proteins | sample SalPonR1_A_D2_MG_FD_185695 | JGI IMG/M metagenome (GOLD analysis project Ga0209942, IMG submission 185695) | Salt pond soil microbial communities from South San Francisco under conditions of wetland restoration - Salt Pond MetaG R1_A_D2_MG... ...
CTTCGTTTTCTTTTGCATACTTAGTTATTACTTTGTGATTGTTCGATTTGTTCTTTAACTGCTAAAGCCTCTGCTAGCTTTCGTTCAGCCTCTCTGGCTTGTTCGGCAGAAAGCTGTGAAAGCTCTTCTTTAGCATTTCTATAGGATATCTCGTTCTCAGTATATTGCTGTAGAACGGATTTTTCTTTTTCTTGCTCTTCAGCTTTTGTAAGCTCTTTAGGTTTATCACTTACAGGAAATAGTGCCGGTGCTATATAGGAGGTCACTACCCAGTAAACAAACAGAGCGATGGCTGAAAAGATTAGTAATCTGTAAAACATATTGTTTTGGTTATGTCTATTAATTAAAAAAAGCCCCAGGCTTTTAAACCTGAGGCTATGTGGAGGTGCCGGGAGTCGAACCCGGGTCCGAAATATAAGTGTAAAAAAGTCATTTACAGTTTAGTGCATATATTTACACCTTGCTAAGCATATGCACAGACTTAACAGGAGTTTCACCATGATACGCTCTTAGATACTGGTGACTCTCTAAGAGGGTTGCTTTAAATCGATACCGATAAACCTACAAGCATAATCAGTTTACCAGCAGCGGCTACGCCGCGACAGCTAGTTCTTCACCTGCGAACAGGTCAATAACGTTTGCTGCTTGTGTTGTTTCGTCATTTAAGTTGACATAATGGAAGGTCATTACCCACTGCACTTTTTTATCTTTGTATTCCGTCGAGTCCATTTCACCCCCTTTTAATTAATAAATACAGTTATAATAATTATTGCGATTTTGTTGTTTCCAAGCTTTCATTTCATATGTAGGCTCGGTCATCTTAGGGTCTCTGTATCTTACTGGTGATCTTTTAGGAGGGTCAACCTCTCCAAATTTCACAACCCATTTCTTTTTGCTCATCACTTCCGGCTCGTAACAGGTTATATTTGCCTGTCGTAAGAAAAGCTTTTTATCAATGATGTTAACAGATGTACCTTTGTAAAATCTTGAGCGGTGACGATTGCCGTCACTGTCAAGCCAAGTGATACATTGCTTTCCTTTATACTTAGGTTCTTTTTTCTTTGCCATTGTCGCAGTAGGTAAATTTAGGTTAAATAAAAATGCCGGTGTTAGGGGCCGGCTCCCTCGCAAAAATGTTATGGTCCTTATTTGCGCTAAGGTTAAAATGAAGGAGCATAGTCCTTCACTATTCTTATACCCTAAAATAGAATTTTTTAATCGCCATCATCTGACGATCTGCCGCCTCCCATGATAACCACAGAGGGCTCTAGTTTAGCTACAGTATCCAATAGGATTCCTTCCTGTAGAGCCATGACATCTTCAATGTTTTTATAGGCTTGGAAAGACTCATCCTTATTAACGCCAATAGCCAATACGTTTTTTTCTCCGATAACCTTATTATGAAGGTCTTCATTGAAGTCATCTTTAGCTTGTCGTCGAGATTTAGTCCTACCAGCTCCGTGAGAGCAGCTCCATAGAGCGTCTTCATTACCCTTACCTATGGTAAGGTATGAAGGTGTAGCAACAGAGCCGCCTATGAGCCCCAACTGCCCGTCATGAGCAGGTGTTGCACCCTTACGGTGAATATAAACATCTTCATGCTTCCATGCAAAGTTATGATGGTTTTCTGTAAAGAATTTAGAACCTATACCGGCTCGTCTCATAAAATGTTTATGGATTAATTCATGGTTTGCTTTAGCATAGTCGCCCATAGTTTGTATTACTTTCCAGTATTCCTGGCCAAGCTCTGAGTCCATAGGTAACCACTCATAATTTTTAGGGATATCACGAGCGATATACCGTATATTTTGTAAAGCTTTTTTAGCATACCAAGTAGCAAGCTTATGACCCGCTCCTCGGGATCCTGAATGTGTCATTATAGCAACAAATTCCTCTCCTTTCTTCACTGGTATCTCTGGGTGGTCTATAAGCATCTCGCCTACCATAAGGTTGGCGAAGTGGTTTCCCCCACCAGAAGAACCGAGCTGTCGGGCAGCTAAATCCTTATGAATACGCAGAGCGTTTATTTGGTTCCAAATCGGCCGGTCTAATAGTTCATGCTCTCGCTTCCCATCTTCGAATCTTGCCCCTAACCCAAAAGATGTTACTGCGTTTAGGTCATCAGCCAACGCCTCACGATTCTTTTTAAAGTCATCAGGATCCATAGCTAGAATTGTTAGACTCATCCGACATGCAATATCAAACCCTATAAAGTAGGGAGAGATCGCATTTTCTAAAGCAAGAACACCTCCAATGGGAAGTGCATAGCCTTGATGAGCATCAGGCATCAATGCGCCTTCTGTAGCTACTGGTAACTTTGCAGCGTTCATAAGCTGGGAATAGGAGCTATGGTCAAAGTCTTTACCGATAGTACCAAAAAGATTTACGCCGACGGCATTCTTACGGTACTTCTGCAATTCTATAGGAGTATACCCCTCTTCTTTTAGAATCGTTTCTAAGTTTTCTTTATTAAAACCTCCCTCGTTCACTAGCTTATTAGAAAGCTTAGCAACTTCTGGATAAATGTCTTGATGTGTATCATAGCCTATTTCAGCGAGCCATGGTGTTATGTCTATTTTATTCATGTTGTATATTGTTAAGGGTAATAGTTGCTGCCCCCGTAGGGTTCGAACCTACATTTCCACGGCCAAAACGTGGCGTCCTGCCAATTAGACGAAGGGGCAATAAAAAAAGCCAGAGAAATCTAATTCCCTGGCTTTATACTGTTGTATAGGGTTAGATTTCTTAGCTTGCTAAAATGTCACGTTGAATGTTCATGGTATTATTTATTTTAGATAACGTCGGGCCAGTAGGGCTCCTACGTCTGATTTCTTTCGTTTAGGTTTTTCTTTCTGAGCTATTTTGGTTTGCTTAGGTTTTTCTTCTTGTTTCTCAGCTGCCTTCATAACTTCTTGCTTAGGGGCAGATGTCACAGTAACTTTAGGCTTCTCTACTCCATCATCGATTTCATAAGAAGGTCCCATGTCTACATCATCAAACGAGATTGTTACTTTCTTGGCTGTGTTAACTTTAAAAGGTGCTTCCCATGGATAAAATACAGTATCGTCAGCAATTACTTCAAGCTTTAGCATACCTTCTAATCCTTCTTGAAAAATGTCTTTTACGCGCTTAAGTTTAATAAATACTCTTCCACTCTCATCAATATTTCCGGGGAAAAATACATTTCACTCATCGCTTTCTAAGAGCAGGCGCACTTTAGTGTTCTCTATAGATGCTCCTTCTACTCCAATCTTTGCTTGAAACTTGCCTGGCTTGTCTGTATATAGTGTAAACATGACTTAATATATTAAATTATTTCGACTGTGTCCAACATTTTTATGTGAATTTCCTGGTCTTGGAAGGTTACATCAACATCTTCTGCAGTCACGGTTTCATCCGGATCTGTTCTAATCTCTTTCTCTTGAGTAAATATTCTACCATTAATAGTAGCTTTAACTTTTATACGATAGTACCTTACCGTTTTTATACGACGACCTTTTCTCTTGGCACCGCCACCGCCACCACCAGAGCCTTTACTTGGCTCTGGAATCTCTTCAACTTCTACGGTATAGAATAAATATCCATCGGCAGTACCAAAACCACTTGAGGTCTTAGAGAGCTGCCCTTGTGTAGCTAAGCTATAAGGGTCAAAAAGCTTTATCATTATTCTCTAGTAACTGTAACCGTATCGCCGGACTCGGTAATGTTCTGTGTAATATCTCCAACACTTCTTCCAGTTGGACTTACAGTTACCGGTTTTGCTGTGTTTAGTCCGTGAAGCTCCCAGAGATCTTTTAATTTGCTTTGCAGGTCTGTAATTTGAGCAGCTTGCGCTTCTTCTAATCTTGCGGTTATGGTTCCCTCTAAAATACCTTCTATGGCGAACACCTTGTCTCTAACAGTAACCAGATTAGATCTGTCCTCTTGGGTAAAGCTTCCACTTCCACCGCTACCTGTTTCAACTTGTCTTACAATGACAGAAGAGTTAGTAGCAATGTTGATGTTATTTGAGCCCATATCTGGCTCATCAGCATCAACACGTATAGGACTTTGATCTTCACTTACAATGTTTCCCGTGATGACTAAGTCATAAGAGCCGGGGTAAGGTTTTAGTTTCCAGCCATTAACTAAGAAAAACGTTGAATCAAGAAACTCTCCTGGACGTAGCTCCTGACCACCAATAGCAATAATTGCTTCAAGATATTTAGCGTTGTCATTTAACTGTACCCATCGCTTGAATGCAGAATAGATATCGGCCTGGACAGAAAGAGAGGTAATACCCGGGACAACTTCGATAAGCTTTTCTGGACCATTAAAGGTCACTTTATCTTCAAGTTCCCAATAGTCCCAATGTCCATAAAAGGTTGAGGTCCACATGTTAGTCTACCTCTTCCCACCTCGTTAATAACTTTATTGTCGTAGCAGTACTTTCATCTGCAGGTCTAGCAAAAATGCTGTAACCACCTTGTGTTACTCCGTCCGCAGATAATTTTAAAGAGCTTTCTAATCGTCTATCGAATTCGCGCTTACCACCTCCAGGAGACATTAAGAATGTAAATTGTCGGGCCCCTCCTGAATCCACTGTCGTACTAGCTGGATCAGAATATTCTAAAGATGAGTTTGTGAGTCCCACAGCTTGGAAGTCACTTGACGTAAAGGTTGTTCCTATTCTGATTTCCACTTCTATTTTAAGGTCGGCTACACTAGAGTGTATTTCTAGCTCTGTAGGTATAGCTGTTTTTCTGTTGACTTGCCCATTAATAGTAGCTTTAGGTCTAAACGTTCCTAAATAACCAAAACTTCCGTCAGTTGGTAAGCTTACTAAACTTGATACGTGATCATTAGGATCCCCTTCATATTCTAGACCTCCGGCCTGTTTAATGGCAGAAGCGCATATGAGCCGCATTTCACTAGTAGACCCAGTGGTTGCGGTATTTACTTGTTCAAACCGGAATGGTAGTGACCCTCTTTTCATATAAGGAAGGGAAACTTCGTTAGCATTCTCTATTGTATGCACAATAGTTCGTTTACCATTAGGATCCATAATACCAAACCGAATAGCTCCTACGCCTAACCACTGGTAATCAATAAAATAAACATTTGATTTAGATACGTCCACTACAAAAGCATCCGTGTCGGCGCTTTCAAGCCTATCTCCGTTCCATATATCTTGGCTTGTTTTTTGATCTACAACGCTTCCGCTCACAGAACTTCTTACTCCTACCTTTAATGTACTATCCTCAAATTCGAAATAAATGCCGTCTGAGTCGTCAAAAACCCCCCACCGTCGGGTCACGCCTGCCTTACCAGTGTCTCCCATTACCATAGACATCAAAAACTCTGTACCTATCCCGGGCACATATGGATAATACTGGTTAGTTGTTCTACAAGCCTTTGCGCCGTCTGTAATAGGGGTCGAAAATACGCATGTACTGGTAGGAGGGTCTACGGCAATTGACCCGCCGTTTAACTCTTCATCATAATATTTTAAAGGCTCGTCACCATATAAAAAGCTTATTCCATCTACTACACTATACTGAGAAAACTGTGCATGGCCAAAAGCATCAAATGGTATCCCGCCTTCAGCAAATCTCATAAAAGCAGCACCTTTGGTGTCAATAGCTAAGTTGTTTTGGGGTGCTTCTCTGTCACTAATAGAGACATTTGGTGTAAAAATCTCTGTAAGTTCTGTGCTTGTAGACTCACCAACTTTAACTCCGTTAACTTGTATATCCTCCCCATCTGTTATAGTGGTGCTAGTAGGGGTTACTAAATATAACGTAGTTGTCCCTAAAGCCGAAGCGTAACCAGATAAAATAGCTGTAACACCGCTTGTTACAAATGTCACCGGATCTCCAAAATCTGCTACGGCAAGGTTACTAGCATTTATATTAGTGATTTCCAGGTCGTAACTTTTATTATGGCGTACGCGCTTGCCTATATTATCTGGTGGTAATTGAATGTAATCTGAGGTCGCCATTATCGTTTAATTAATTTGTTGTTCTTCTATCTTTGAAAATAAGAAATAATAACCTGTAATGCAATATTGTTTAAGGGTTTCCATACTGTCTGTCTACGACTTGCTGTATCGGTAAAGAAGTGTCTGAAGATGTTGAAAAGTTTTTTATTCTTAGGTTTTGAAAACCTAAAGACAATACACTAATGTCTACAGAAACCCCAGAGCCTACAGTAAACTGAAAAGATCCTGTTGTTACATCTTCCTGGCCAGCAATTTCTGTTGAAGTGCCTGCCTCAAATACTCTAACCTCACTAGGGTTTTCTAAACCTGTCAACGTGACGGATACGTTCGCATTAACAGTCGTAGAGGCACCAGTACCGTTTCTAACGCTAGGAGTATCTCCACCACCAACAACGTTTATAGTTACAGCTCCCCCGGAATTATTATAAACTACTTCGTTTCCTGTGCTACCATCAGTGGCTGCATAGCCTGCAAAAGTAAAATTACTAAACGTATAAGTACCTGTTTGGTTAATTAATATTGCATGTCCTGTTCCACCAGAGGTGAAGGCTAGGTCTGCTGTATTTGTCGTGTTAGTTAAAAGAGCTGCGCTGGTTGCAGTAGACCCGACGATTGTATTATTCTTAAACTCTGTAAGGCCTATGTCAACTTGACCGCAGCCATTAAATGATGTGCTAAAGATTTCATGATTGGGAGCATTTGTTGCATCGCTAGACAAAAGAACTCCTCCAGTAAAGCCACTTACACTAGAACCATACAAGCTAAACTCATCAATATTTGCGTCACTAGCGTCCAGTGATCCGCCTACACCCGACGGCGATGTTAAAGCTACACCAGCTGACCCCAACCCAACACCACCACGCTCCCCCAAGATTACATTAGTAGCTCCTGTTGTATTGCCTACAACGTTAAGGAAGTAACGCGTAGTTGTAAAACCTCTATCTTCAAACACAGCGCTAGAATTTGAGGTCTCAAACCAAGTAGCCGCTGTACCGCCAGAGTCTCCTATCGTTAAAGGTCCTTGAAGGCCAAACAAACCAGACCCGAGTCTACGGCACACACCATATGCTTGTTGGTTCCCTGTACCTCTATCAGATGTAGCAAGCTGTGCAAAATCTGCAGGATCGCCTGAAGTTCCGGCTGTTATTGTTAGCCCATTACCACCATAACGAGATATATCTGTAAAACAGTTTTCAGCGCCACCAACACTTTTAGCAAGGGTTTTATAACGAATACCAAATTCAGTAATATTAGCAAAGTCTATTGCCCCTGGAGATCCGGAAATAGCAAAGGTTGTAGCGGGTAAACTTCCTGTATCAATTACATAGCATTGCCAGAATACAGGTCCCTCTTCATGCCGAAAGCCGGAACCATCTGAACCACCTACAGAGTAAGCTATAGTATTTGTGCCGTCTCCTAATATTACGGCGATACCACCATTGGCTGTGGTATCAAGTACACCACCAGGGAGACCCCAGATATAGAAAAGCGAATCTGTCAGATCTCTTGCTGTGCCATCTGTTCAATAAACATTCTGAATTTCATTAGATACTTGCGTACCTAGTCGAGTAGTAGCCTCAATTGGAGTAGGAGCGCTTGTACCAGTCCCTACATTATTAGTCCAACCGCCAGTCCCATCGGCTTCATTTGCGATTACTCTTGTGTCTGTTATCGTTATAGCCATACATACCTATTAAGTTTTTAAAAATCGATCGTATAACATAATAGCAGCTGCTTGGTGAGCCCAAAAACCCCCGTTATTTGTTACTGTAGGTATTTTGACTCCTAGGTCATCTTCTTTTTTATGGACTATAACGTCATAAGAAGTTCTACCAAAAATATAAACAGCATTTTCTGGGTGAGAAAAATCTGTTAATTCTGTGTCTGCATTCTCGTCTACATAAATATGAGTATGCCCTGAAAATTCAGAACTGTTTAAAAGTGCATCAAGATCTTTAAAACCTGACACATACGGTTTATGCATGCCGGTCTCAGGATTCATATAAAAGTGATCCACGCCAAACTCTCGTAAAGGGTGGATCCACCAGTTATACTCTTGTCAAGGCGTGTCTCAGCCTCGTTCCCAATGTCCTACTATTTTAGCCGGCATTATTATACGTTTTCGTAGTTACGCTCAATAGCGGCAACGAATGAAATCGTATTCGCATTATTTCTACCGATTGTAGACGTTGTCTTCACATACTGTCCGGTATCTAACCCGATTGCGATAGCTGTGACGTTGGCGTCAGTTCCCGCCGTTCTATTACCCTGAGTATTACCATCATAGTCATAATCAAATGCAATAGAAGATCCTGTAACAGCTCCAGAGATATCAGTTCCACTATTGTCGTCTACAAGAATAGCGCCAGAATTTCCAAACTCTAGTCCAGCATCAACGCCGTCTGTATAAAATACTCGGTATACCGCGCTTGAATCGTTAACTAAGTTATCATTGAATGTTAGGTTACCAGCTGCAACGAATGGAAAGGTTCTCTCAGTCGCTGTGTTATCGATAAAGGCCAACTGGTTAGTATCAGCTGTTGCAAAGTTGTCAATAAAAACACCTGTACCACCGCCCTGATAGTTACTTGTAGCCTGCTTGGTTTTAAGTGTTGAACCAACAAACTCTAAAAGTTCGGGCATCACGTTACCAATTAAAGTTCCTGTACCGTTATCTTGGTCGGTGTCTTGGCGAAGCGCCCACTGTACATATTCATATATCTCTTCTTTAGTACCGTTATTACCATCGATAATTATACCGAAATCATAACTAGAGGCACCAATTGTCCTACTTTGCGGAGTAGTAAAGAATTCAATAGACATGCCACTATAAGGAGCTACATCTGCTGTACCGTCCTCTGTAGAGTCAATTCCTGTATCTGCTGTAGAAATGTTAAGATCAGTTCCTGTACCAATCGGAAACGAGAAACGCTTCGGAGCTAAAAGGTCAGAAGAACCAACAGCAGCAAGGTTTGAGTTATTGTAAATCTGTGCCTGCTCACGGTTATAAATGGTAAATGTACCAGATCGGTTAAAACCGTCCACATAATCACCGTCACCGTCAGGGTCATCTATAATTTGAATTGCTTCGTTTACAGCACCTGTAAACGTAAAGTTTGTAGCGCCAGCCCCATTATCATAATAAAGCTGATCAGTTCCAAGCACATTACCAAGAGCTGTAATATTAGCCCAGTGTTCGACTACGTTACCTGAATTATTTCTTACAAGCCAACCACCAGATCGTAATGTTTGTTCTGTGGTTGTATCTGCCCATGTTCACCCTGAAACAAGTTCAAAGAATTCATCCGTAATTGGAATCATAGGGAAGTCGAAAGCTGCTAAGTTCTTAGTGTTGGGATCATTTCGCCACTCTTCTTTAAGGAAAGAGTATACAGCTTTAATGGTTACACCATCTGCTGCAATCAGGCCGCCCTGACCAGGGACAAGTTTTACTGTTTGGGCTGACGCATCAATATAAATATTCGTCGAACCATCATCGGCAGCACTATCGGTTAGCGCATCCGGATCTGTTAATAAAGCCATAATCTAAAAAGGTTGTTTAAGTTGAAAATCATTAACTTAACTTAAATAATTTTTAGGTACGGGTCAAGAAAAGCCTCTATATTTAATAAAAAAAAGGGAGGCTACTAACTGTAACCTCCCGTTTGGGTGACTGACGGGACTCGAACCCGCTAATGACTAGGGCCACATCCTAGCGCTTCGGCCTCTTTAGCTTCAGTCACAGTCGGAGTAGAGGGATTTGAACCCCCGCAAAATGTCCACGGATATCAGCCGTGCGCTCTAACCAACTGAGCTATACTCCGATTAAAAGTATTTTTTGTTTTCGTCCTTTAGTTCTAAGTCTGTTATATTTTCTTTACCAAAAACTTTCAATGATCAGTAATTTAAGAAATCTCAACGTAAAAATAAAGCGGCCTCATAATCAAAAAAGGTAAATGGGTAACTGCCACCCATTATCTCCTTTATTTTCTTTTTAGCCTTAGCCGTACACTCGTCTGCTAATTTTTTATTACCGCGATTATGTCGTTTAAGAGACGACCTATATGCTATCGTAGGCTCTCTCATACATATAACGGTAAAGGTATCCTCCGGAGTTCCAAAATCTTCTGGCCCCGGGAAGCTATCTCTGTCACCATGAGGCAAAGATCGGTGATAGACAGTTATAGCACCTTTACTCACCTCTCAATTCCCATTCCAATCATCAACAGATTTAATCAAACCTAGTGACGCCGCTGTAAACTTACTAACCATTCGAGTAGCAGAGCTTTCCGGCCCCGTTACTAAATAATTCTTATACTTCTTCATTGTACCCAAGGAGAGATTCGAACTCTCACGCACAAGGCACTAGTTCCTAAAACTAGCGTGTCTACCGTTCCACCACTTGGGCATAAAAAGAAACTATAGAGAGAATAGCGCCCGTGCCGTTCGACCCTCTCTTCTGTCTTATAGTTCAATTTAGGGGGAAGTGTCACTATAAGTCGGCGTGAGTTGCTAAGCAACTTGTTTCTTTTGAGGTCCCGGACAGACTCGAACTGTCGTAAAAGGTGTTGCAAACCTTCACCTAGCCACTCGGACACGGAACCTTTAGTTACGCTATAATTAAATAGCCAATCATTATATGTACAAAGACTATAATCTCAAGCCACCATACAAAGTATTTAAACCCGCCCAAATAATAGGCAAGCCCACACAGCAATATAATAGGTATAGGCAGATACCATAAGCCATGCATAATCATTAAACCTAATACGCTTATCAGCAAGGCAGTTCCGGCAGAAAGATAATGTACAATATTGCCATGAGCTGCGTTACTCTTAAAGTTTATAGTAACCCCGGTAAAGAATAGCATTCCTGAAGCCACTGCACCGTACATATCCATAGGTTGGAAATAGTTTAAGAGCGCAATCGTCCACAAGGCTATTGTAAAATATACTCTTTCGTTTGTTTCGAAAAAGTAAACAGAGTCAGAGATACTAGTGATAACGCCAAAGCGTTTTACGATATAGGCTATAAAGCCAAAGAAAACCGCTATTTGTGCTAATGTTACTATCATTTTTGGTTATTAAATTATTGCGACCCCGGCGGGATTCGAACCCAGCGTCCTCCGCAGTGACAGTGCAGCATCCTAGACCACTAGACCACGGGGCCGTATAAAACGAGCATTGCATACAGCGAGACTTTTTCTCCACCAGATGAAACAGTAAAAACCCTGGCTTCTCGGTCAGCTATTCACTGTAAGCGCTCTGGCACTGTTGTTCTTCGAGGCTCGTTTGTGGTGCTGAGAGGAATCGAACCTCTGCAATGTCCCTGGGCTTCAACCAAGCGCTCTACCAACTGAGCTACAACACCGAAAAAGATACCCGAAGCTCACCGAGCCCCGGGTACTTTTAAATCTATATAATATATCTATAATTTACAAGCTAATTTAGTGCGAAAAGTATCAGCTTGTTATCTATTCATTTATCTATTATTTCTATTATGTTATATTATAATAATCTCCTATCTCGGAGATTGTTGGCCCGGTGGGACTTGAACCCACGACCCCTCGATTAAAAGTCGAGTGCTTCCGGCCATCTGAGCTACGGGCCAATGTCTTTTAAAAGCTTAACCTGGACCATCCAAGTTTTTGCTTTAAAAGATTAAAATAGTTAAAATCACGTGGAGTTGCAAGTTTTAATTTTTGTGGATGTTTTTCTACCACAACTTCTGAGGTAGTCTTACTTGGGGAGCCGTCAACGATTGATTTTGTATTATCGCTGCGCACGTGTAGTCTATCTCCTTCTCCAAGTGGTATAATAATTGGCTTGAGACTTGCATCGATTGGAGAAATTGGCGTGATTGATATAGCATCATTTCCTGATCCCGGGAAAAGGATGGGGCCACCGCAGCTAAAGCTGTAAGCTGTAGAGCCAGTAGCTGTGGATAGAATAACACCATCGGCCCGGAACTCTGATACATCTTGCTGGTTATGTTTAATTCTGAATCGTCGAATGCCATGATCTGTTTTTATAATTGCTATTTCGTTTAACGCTGTTTCTTCTCCGTTACATAAGAGCATATAACGCTCAGATATATCGTAATCATATACCTCGTCGTTATAAAGATCATCTAGTGTATACGGACAAATAAAGCCTACAGTTCCAAAGTTTATCGGGATTATAGGAACATTGTCAAAAATACGATCCTCTTTTGGAATCCCAGCCAAAGCATGCACACAGTATAACACTGTACCGTCACCACCCAAACTCAAGATAGAATCAGAGTCTAAGATTGCTTTTTCCTCAGACTCGTATACAGTTATACCGTCATGGTGATGAAGCTGAGGGAATCCTAGAGAGTCTAAATATGACCCCACGATGCCAAACTGTAGTGTAACGCTAAGCCAGCTTATTGCTTTCTTGACCTCATTTAATCTCTTGGGGTCACTATTAGGGTTAAAAATTATTAATGGGTGTTTCATAATGTTTGCTTTATTTTTTAATAAAAAAAAAGGGAGAGCCTAAGCCCTCCCTTTAACCTTATTACCTACCTTGACTAAGCTACTCCAACGCCCTTGCTTTGGATTTTTTCGTCCAGGCAGTCACAGTTCGGACAGAAGCTATGCAAATTTTGCAGATAGCTTCGGCCGGGGACCTGTGGTATAGTACCTTCCGGGATTAATGTGAATGTTATTCTACTGCCATCGGCAGCCGGTATCTTATCTTGTAACTTCTCACAACGCTCTTTAACTTCTCTGAGCTTCTTTAGGTTATTGCTTTGGTCATAAAGGCTGTAACCATGTTCACTAGTCGCGACTAATACATGCATAGGTTATGTTTTCTTTTTCTTTTTCTTCTTACCCTTCTTTTTCTTCCGGGCAAGCTGAGAATTAGAGCTCTTAACTTTCTTCTTCTTTTTACGAGGTATAATCTCGTCTAAGAATACATGAAGGTTATAGCTAACTCCTTTCTCGTCTAGGATATATCCCCCTTCGGGAAAATATTTATCACCAGGCTCTTTTATTTCAAGCAAGGTGTAGTCTTTGCTTCTAGGGTTAGAAGCATACCGTACCACGGTTCCTATATGCCTTTCGGTAATAGGAAACTTTTCTAACGTTTCTTCAGTCCACACATCTAAGCTGATATGGGACTTCTCAAGAATACGCGTCTTAATTACTCTTTCTGAGGTAGACATGCAGTGTGTTTTAGAAATTCAGTATATTCTTCGTCTTTTATCTCTGTCCGTTTACCAATGATGGTAAAGTTATCAGGGTCGATGACATCAAGGATCGCATAACCTTTTATATGAAGGTTATCATCCATAGCTTCGACCAAGGTTGCGGACCCGGCTCTTTTAAACTTTTCTAAGTTATCGTTTTCCCTTAGCTCGTTGTGAAAATCGAGTAAAAGGTTTACAAACCATTCGGGTAGATCTTGTTCCATATTATATTTATAGGTTAAAATAAAAAAGGGCCGAAGCCCTTTTATTTGATTTCGATTTCTGTTTCCTTGCCAAAGGCATTCTCGAAGTCTATGGTGAGTAAGCCATTTTCGGCTGTCACCTCTATTTTCGAAGGGTCAATGTCGCTAGGGACATGGTAAGAAGCTAAGAACTTGTCATTAACTTTTACCGTCAGTTTACCCCTGTCATGCGTTACTTTTACGTCTTCTTTGCTGAACCCCGGGATAGGGATCTGCTTTACAGTAGAACTCCCTATAGCCTCGTCTATAAGAGGAGACAACATAGGATCATTTATTACGTTCATTCCCATTCTCAGAAAATTAAAAACTCTGTCTGAATCTATCATATACATAAAAGATTAGGTTTAAATTTAAAGGTTTACTTTTTATTCTGCAAACCTTGTTCCGAGTTTCCTGTTTGTCTGTTGTCTTTGTCATATGGACAGTGCCTACAGCCATTTTGACAGCAATGGCCTCTCTCGAGATGAAACCGTTCTGTCAGAACTATAAGCCCGTCTTCGTAATAGTAATGTTTTTCTTCTTCGAATTTCTTTGACATATTTTTAAAATAAAAAAAGAGGGAGTTTTGGCTCCCCCTTTTATTAAAGACACAAATATAATTATCCTTATTATATTTAAAGGCTTGTTAGCCTCATAGTTCTTATACCTTATTATAGGTTAGAATTATACTACTTCACAGCCTTGAGGACCAGCGCATGCGATCTCTCCGGATAAGTCTGTGTTGTCTTGTACTTCTATTACTTTGGTCAGGTCTACTTTAGATAAAGAATCGACCATTGCCTCATAGGTCTCTTTTGAGCAATCCTCAAAAGGTGTTTGCTGATAACTTCCATTATCGTAAGGTAATACAGCAATACCATTATAGTGCTCTCTATTCTCCCACATCCAGTTTCCAACATCTCTCCACTGGTCGTCTTTCAGAGAAATAGTGCAGGACACGTTATGCCCGTTCTCACCATTTCTAAACCCTTCGTCAATCCAGGTCTTACTGACTTTCTTTACTCTTTCAAGCGTCTCAAGTGGAGACTCTGTCCTTAGTATAGCACCTTCTGGAGCTTTCTGAGGTACAGAAATCACAGCGGTGTCGTGTGGACGAAAGTGCTCGTCTTCTACTAATTCCGGGTGATGCAAATACAGATAGCTGTAAATAGACTCGTTCTTACCTACGCGCATACGTCTAATATAATAGTCGTTATGCCATGCATGGATACCAGAACTAGTACCTAATACAAGGCTAGTTGTCCCAGCAGGCTTCACACACGTAGTCCTAGCCGCCTTATTAATACCAATAAGCTCAGCAACTTCTGCGTTAGTTTCTTTGACAGCCTTTGCTGTCTGAGCCATATCAAGACTCATTACATTTCCACTGGCTATCCCAGTCATCGATACGCCAATAAGGGCATCTTTCTCTGTAGTTCTCTTCCACACATCACGAAGATAATGGAAGTCTGTATAGCCTGCTTGTAGCGTAGCTATAAAAGAAGCAGCTCTAGCCGCCTCATCCAACCCTTCTTGGGTTTCTAGTACGTTTGCATTCATTTCTACTAAATTGCAAAATTGAAATGGACGCAAACCGATCTCACAACCGTCACACTGTAGCGTTATATCAATATAACTACTTGTGCGCTGGACTGTCGCATACAACATGTCGCCATGTTTTACCCTTTCGGATAAAAGCTATTACATAAGGTTTTACGTTATAAATTTTTGCAATTTCTGGATTGCTCATTCCCTTAGGAATGTGTTTAAACTTTATATCGTAGACCTGACTTTCATTAAGTCTAGCCTTTGGGTTTTTTGATCCCCTGTTGTTATCTCTATAAGAAGCTGCATTTATCTTTCTAGATTTTTTAGCTCTTTTAGATCTTTCTTCAGTAGTATCGTTTTCCCTTATTCCTTTTAAAGTACCTAAAGAAGTCTTTTCCGAGTGCATAAGTCTATTTTCTTCTTCCTCATACCACTCAGGGCTTACTCCTATCTCGCCCCCTTTTTGGAGGTTCCACCCTATATTAAGGGACGGTCGATAACTAGCTTCTTTATACAAGGCTTCCTCTTCGGTCAAACCTTTATGTAATATTTCCTTGTTTAGCTCTTTCCAACCTTTGGTTGAGATAGCGTCCACAATGGGCGATTTCTTTTTGTTCTTTCTATGCGCTTTCATACGAGTCTTAAAATTCCTCGTTATTCCAACATAGCCCTCACAAAAAGGATCTTTGTGTGAATCGGTATGTATCCAATAAACACAATAGTTGTCCCTCTCACTCAGTCTCTCAGGCTGCCCGGATTCAGTAGAATCTTGCTTGCCCCCTGTCGCCGTATTGCCGGCTTCCAAGTCAATCAGAGAAGGTTTTAAATCCGCATTATGCATAGGCCAACGGATTAGTTCCCCAGTCTCTGTGATTAGATAGGTAAATCCCAGGCTCTCCAGAACCACTATCTTCTACACGTTGCCAGATCTCCATAAAGTACTCTTTCGTAAGACGATCTCGCATTAAGACTGCAGAGTTATTTGCTCTACCACGCTGCGGGTTATTTTCCCACCAGCTTCCACTCTTTGCCGACAACATATCATCGTCGTCTGCAGAGAACAGTGATATCATCGCTGCACGACGTATACCACCAGCCAAAACAGCGTCAGCTATATGACACATGATGTCATGAACCTCAATAGGCTGCAGCTTACTTCTGTTTGGCTTATTAGCTAAAATGTTTTCAACCTTCACCAAGCACTCTCTTAAGGGTGCGGGGCCAGGAGCTTTACCACCAGATGTAACTAGGCGGGCTCCTTTAGGTCTAATATCGCTGTAATCAAACACTGGCTTACTTCTATTGATGCCGGTGTAAGCTTTAAATATAATTTTTACGGCATCAGCCCCGATGCCTTACCTCTTATATTTCTATAAGAGCCGGACTATATCTTATTATTTAAATTTGAATATATACTTTTTAGCAACAGTTTTTTGCCTACCGTTGCAGCATGATGAGATCTTTTTATAAGAAACGCCTAAGTCTTTTGCAGCTTTTCTAGCTGTAATATAATCACCTAAAACGTTTTCTTCTAGATCCATAACAATAACAGGTTTACCTTTTCTATTTCTCCAATCTTTAGGGTGATCATATGGATACTTATCGTACTTTTTAAAAGACCAATAAAACCCACCTGCTGTCTTTGTGCCATAACCTTCTGGGCTGTGGCAGCATCTTAGAATGTTGGAATCTTTGACTCCCGTTTCTAAGTAAGCTCTGTTGGAATTATGAAAAGTGCCAATGAGTTTTTGAGTTTTTCTGTCATATTGATAGACAGGGGTTCCATGAAGAACCGCCCCTAAGTAACTGTCTGGAGAATTCTTTAGTTTGAATCCTCTAGCTTTAAGCTTCGTAACAAGCATCTTTTCTGTAGATATCGCCTCATCTAGAGAACACTCCAAAGTATAGATGACACTCATCTTAGGCTTCAGGTTCTTTCTTAATAAGGACATTATCCACCGCTCTCTTTTGTTTCTGTTATTTTTCTTTGCTTCGTATATATGGTTCCTTAACCTGTTCTTTGGGTCAACTGTTCGACCAACATATTTTATTGTGTTGTCTCTAGGATCCCTTAAAACATAAAAATTAAATAATACCACTGTTTCCCCCTCGTTTTGAGGAGTACTCTCTTTCGAGATAGTCTCTGAACTTTCTTTCATAATCTATGTTATTTTAAGCTTAGCTGCTGATTGTCTATTGTATTATCTTTGAATTTTTTGGCTGTTATCCCTACCCTAGACGGGTTTGATTGTAGCATCCAAAGCTTTAAGAGTTTCCAGCAATTAAATGGTTTTTAGAAGGGCAGGCTTTCTTACCCTTCGATCGAGTCCCCAATGAGATATCTCCTTGTACGGTCAGAGTCAGGGTGGATAATCTTGGGCAGTTTATCGACATGATGCTTTTGCACAGAGTATCCAACTCCGGTGCCTCCGAGGAGGAGAAACATTGTCTCAGCAAATGCGTCAATGTGGTCTGCAGGTAAGTAGGCACAATTGTAAACCCTGTTGGGGGATATTTCAATTGGTTTTCCACCAAATTGCATAGATCGCATCGAAGGCAATACCTTTTTAGTTCTGACAAATCTGTCGTATACTTCATTTATTTCTTGTTTAAGTTCGGGATATTTTTTGACGTGCATGGCCACGTTTCTGTCAACGAGTTCATCCCAGCTTTCTCGTCTGTTTTTATCATCTAAGTAACGCGCATATTTCATATGTACGGTGATGTCACTTAGAATGCTACTTGCGATATTCATATATTGTTATCCTGTTTGGTTTTTAAATTTTGTTTACCCAAAGGTAAGATGAAAGTTATTTTAAATCAATTTGAATTTTAAATAACTTTGTTGTATATCGCCTGTTTTCAGTTGTCCGTAGCATTAATGTCTTATAAAGCTTAAAATAAAAAAGCCTAAAACGGGGTTTTAGGCTTACTTTAACTTAGAGTGTAACGACCAGTATCTCCCTGTCGCCGAAGACATCATCGATGATCTCCGAGATTTTTTCCCAGTCACCACCTCCCAGGCCAGCGCCAATCTTAGGCATCCTGATCTTATAATCTTTCTCTGAAAAAGTCTCTTTTATTTTTTCCATCGCAGATCTAACTGCATCATAATCTACATATTTTTTGCCGTCACTCCCGTATTCATATTGGGTATAGGCATTCACGACGATTAAGTCTGATTCAGGGATCATAGCTGCACATACTCGGCCCAGCTTATCCCTGTCTCCTTTATCGGTTAATTCTTTATCGGCTCTATAAGCGTCCGGATATTTATCTTTAATTGCCTTTGCTACTCCGCTCCCCATTGTATGGAAACAGTTGCAACCGTGTACAATCAAATTATACTCTTCATCGAACTTCTCATTTAGAAGCCCGCCTTCTGCATATTTAATCATTTCTTTCTATTTAATTTTATATTTCTAGTGTATCCAGCAGTCGTCAATTTCTGCCTTAGCTACCATCGGTACTGAGGGCGCATAATAATTAAACGCTTTACACATCTCTTCTTCTAAAGAACGAGCTACCGTCTCGGCCTGTTCTTCTTTGGCTTCAATCAAGATTTCATCATGTACTACGTTTATAAGCTTTGCATCCCAGCCTTTAGAATCTATTTTCTCTTTTATTCTACACATAGCCAGCTTTGTAACTGATGCGCCGGCACCCTGAAATGGTTGGTTTTTTGCTATATTTCTCATATGTGCTACCTTACCACTGTGATCCCAATCCACGCCAGAAAAGATACGTCGTCTCCCATCTAAAGGGGAGTAAGCATATTTATTTTCCATGGCTTTATCTGTAAAGTCGTCTAACACTTCTTTAACAGTAGGGAATGTCTTGAAATATTTATTGATCAAGTTAACTGCTTCGTTAATTGAGAT
>Ga0209942_1000754_pt1 | contig 18839 bp, 16 predicted proteins | sample SalPonR1_A_D2_MG_FD_185695 | JGI IMG/M metagenome (GOLD analysis project Ga0209942, IMG submission 185695) | Salt pond soil microbial communities from South San Francisco under conditions of wetland restoration - Salt Pond MetaG R1_A_D2_MG... ...
TTTCGGGAATTGCGGCGCAGTTAACAACCACCATGGGCTTGTGCCTTCTGGGGCTTTTTTCATGGACCATCCTTGCAATCACTTCTTTGCCTGTCCCGCTTTCGCCTGTTATGAGTATGTTTGCATTTGTTTTCGATGCCATTTCAACAAGCTGGTATGCATCTTCCATTTTTTTGCATTCTGTTTCCGTGAAGTAGCCGTCCATTGCCTTGCTTATTTCATCCCTGTGGTAGGATACTTCTCTTATCAGACTCTTCATTCTTATGGCTCGGTATATTTTTATTTTGAGCTCGTCTATGTCAAAGGGCTTTGTTATGAAATCGTAGGCTCCGAGCTTCATGGCCTCTATTGCAGTCTCAATTGTGCCATGGGCAGTTATCATTATCACCGGGAAATCTGGGTCTTTTTCATGTATTGCTTTCAGCACCTCGAGCCCGTCCATTCCCGGCATTCTAAGATCGAGAACCACAAGATCCGGCTCTTCGCTCTCGAATTTTTTCAGACATTGCCTTCCGTTTTCCGCTTCTATGACATCGCAGTTTTCTTTTATGGTTTCGGAAATTATCCATCTGATGTATTTTTCATCATCGGCTACAATCACTCTGTTCATTAGGGCCTCCTATGCTTTGCAAGAGGAATAAGAACAGTGAATACGGCTCCACCGTCCGGCGAATTTTCAGCCGACAGGTCCCCTCCATGCAATTTTACCAATTGATAGCTTATTGAAAGACCCAATCCTGTGCCTTTTTCTTTTGTTGTATAATACGGATTGAATATTTCACTGATTTCTTTTTGGGATATTCCTTTTCCATTGTCAGTAAAACGGATTGCCGCGTTCCCGCCTTCGACGGCTTCCGTTTCCAGAATAAGCGCTCCGCCGTCGGGCATTGCCTGGGCCGCATTGAGTATGAGGTTCAGGAATACCTGCTTGAGTTTTTCGAAGTCCCCCATAACAATCGCCGGGACGGGGCTTTTCCTTCTGGTGAGTTCAATATCAGAGTCCCTCAAATAGGTTCCGGCAAATTTTATCATGCTGTCAATCACATCCTCGACATCAATCAATTCAAAATTGGATTTTGCCGGTTTCGCAAACCTAAGCAGATCTTCTATGACCGAATTCTGTCTTTCTATCTGTTCCTTTATTATATATATAAACTCGGAGTCCTCTTCGTTCAATTCCCATCTCTTTTCCATCAGCTGCAGAGAGCCTTTCATTATTCCCAAGGGATTTCTGAGTTCATGCGCTATGCCCGAAACGAACTGGCCCAGAGCGGCCAGTTTGTCCGCCTGATGAAGCCTTTCTTCCAGCTCTTTCTGCTCCTCAAGCTTTTCTGCCATGCGGTTTATTTCACCCGCTATCTGGCCAAGCTCGTCAGACGACACTTCTATGCGGTGGCTGAGATCGCTCTTCATTTTCTCCACGCCCTCGTTTATGCTTTCAACATCCTTCATGATTTTTCGCATGATGTAAACCACGCCGAAGATTCCCGCAAGCAGACTGAAAATGATTGTAATTGCTGTAAGAATTCTTACTGTGGCGAAAATTCTTGCGTCTGAAATTATGGAATCCTCAATCCAGACGACGCCAATTATCCTGTCTTCCTCGACAATAGGTTTCATTGCCCTTATTTTGTCCTTGTCCCTTAAAATTCCAAGGTTTCTTGCATTGTAGCCTTCTTTTGGCAAGTCATTTTTGAAAATTTCTCCGAGTTCGCGCGACTGCGGACTCTCCGTTTCCTTGTTCCAGTCCACGGCTATTTCAAGTTTGTTTTCAGAATTGGCATACCCGGCAATTATGTCTCTGTCATTTTCCACAATCGGATAGAGTATGGCTTCAACTTTTTCACGAGAAATTTCGGCATCGGGGATACTGTCGATTCCGGCCATGATCGATTCGAGATGCTTTTCGAGCTCGCCCCTCTTCTCATCGACTATTTGACGGTCAAACTGCTGGTTGAGTATGAAATTCGCGCCTATGCCCACAACCAGTCCGGCTGTCACGAGACAAATAAGAATTATAAGTTGTCTGTTTATCGTTTTTTTCATACTGTCTCTCCAATCACGTCCCCGGCTACTCGTATCTGAGGGCGTCTATTGTATTGAGCTTTGCAGCCTTGTCTGCAGGATATATTCCAAACACCACTCCAACTCCAAGCGAAAACATTGTTGAAAGAATCACTATCCCCATGGATACAACTGTTTCAAGCTCGAATATTGCAGTTATGGCGTACGCTCCCCCTATGCCCAAGGCTACCCCTATTATACCACCCATGCCGCTGAGGACAATGGACTCGATAATGAACTGAACAAGTATGTCCGAGTACTTGGCTCCAATTGCTTTCCTTATTCCTATCTCCCTTGTTCTTTCGGTGACTGACACAAGCATTATGTTCATTATGCCTATGCCTCCCACAAGCAGTGAAATTCCGGCAATGCCCCCGAGCATTGCGGTCAGCATACCAGTAACGCTGCCCACTGTATCAAGTACCTCGCTCTGGTCGAATACCCTGTAGGCATCCTCGTCGCCGAACTTTCTTTCCAGATAGTTCTCCATGTAGGCTTTTGCCACATCGACCGTATCCGCCGATTCAGCCTGAACATATATCGTTCTTATGCTGGTGTCTCCGGAAAGCCTCTGAGCAGTTGTAAGCGGTATAACAACCACCTCGTCGTTCGACCCCATCATGGAAGATCCCTTTTCCGCAAGGCTGCCCACTATGGTATATGTCTGTCCGTTTATCTTTATCTCTTCTCCCACCGCCGAAGCGTTTCCGAAAAGTTCGCTTTTAATCTCGCTTCCCACTACTGCGACGCGCTGGCGGTTGTCGAGGTCCGAATCGATCAGGAATCTTCCCTCGGACATCTCGTAATTAAGTATTGAAAGATAGTCATCGTCTGTACCGTTTATTGAAATGTCTTCAAGTATTGTAGTGCCGCTTTTTATGTCGGCATTCATTGTCGAGCTTCCGGAAACCTTCCCCACTCCTATGAATTCGTCGAACATTTCCACATCATCTATGTCAAGCGAGGTTTCAGCCCCCCTTCCCATTATGTTTACCGTCAAAAGATTGGAACCCATTCCCTCTATGCTTTCAGTGACGCTTTTTGTCGTTCCCTGGCCTATGGAGACTAGAATTATGACTGCGCTTACTCCGATTATGACTCCCAGCATTGTGAGAAAGGATCTCATCTTGTTTGAGAATATGCTTGACATGGCCATTTTGAAGGTCTGTTTGAAGTTTATCTTCATATAGAAACCCCTTCCCCTATTATGCCGTCCTTTATCATCACCATTCTTCCGCTTTCCCTGGCAAGCTTGTCATCGTGGGTTATCATGACAAGGGAAGCCCCCTTGCCGTTTAAGTCCGTCAGTATTTCCATTATCTCGATTCCCGACTTGGAATCGAGATTTCCAGTGGGCTCGTCTGCAAGTATAATGGGGGGGTCTCCGGCTATTGCCCGGGCAATGGCAACCCTTTGCTGCTGGCCTCCCGACAGTTCATTCGGCCTGTGAAGGCTTCTGTCTCCCAGTCCGACTTTTTCAAGAGCCAAAAGTGCGCGCTCCCTTTGTTCCTTCTCCGAAACCCTTCTATAAATAAGGGGAAGCATCACATTTTCGAGCGCCGTCAGTTTGGGCAGCAAATTGAAGCTTTGAAAGACAAAGCCTATCTTGCTGTTCCGTATGTCGGCCTGTTCGGAAACATTCATTCCGCTTACATCTATGCCGTCAAGCAGATATCTTCCCGAGGACGGAACATCGAGGCAGCCAATTATATTCATCAGTGTCGATTTGCCGGAACCTGATGGTCCGACTATCGATACGAATTCCCCGCTTTCTATTTCGAATGTCACATTTTTCAGGACCTTGAGCTCATACTGTCCCATAACATAGCTTTTACATATGTTTTCTGTTCTTATTAAAGACATGCCGCACCTCCCAATTTCCCTAAGGCCTTTGCCTTGTTCCCGTTCCGCTTCCTCCACCCATTCCGGGCATTAATCCTGCGGGACGTTCATCCTCCGACACGGAATTGCCTGATAGCCCTGTCATAACCACCTGGTCGCCTTCTTCGAGCCCTCCGAAAACTTCATAGTATCTTTCATCCATAAGCCCTGTCTCGATTGGGACAAGCGTATTTTCTTCACCTTCACCGGCATCCTCATCATAGACAGTGGCCATTATTTTGCCTCTCATTTCCACGGTTGCCTCGATTGGAATAAGAATTACATTTTCCGCACTTTCCAGAAGTATTTTAGCATCAGCGCTCATTCCTTCTTTGACCAGCTTGCTGTAAGGTACTGAAATTGTAACATCGTAGGTCGCAACTCCGCTTTGGACATCTCCAATCTCGGATATCTTGACGACCTCCCCCGCAAATGCCTCGTCCGGAGCGGCGTCAACTGTGATTTCGGCATTTTGGCCGATTTCAACATTGTTTATATCGAGCTCGTCGACAGCAATAGTCATTCTCTTGTCAAAGCTTATCACCTGTCCCAAAACTCCCGTATTGTTTGAGGAGGAATTGTCATTGCTTGTGTTGACCCCGACGGTGTTCCCCACCGAAACGTCGGAACCGGCAAGAATACCGTCGCTCCCGGCTTTTACGCTAAGACCTTCCATTTTCTCAGAAAGCTCGTCCAATTCTATCTTGGCCTCCTGAAGGTCTACATTCTTGCTCATTTGAGAGACAACCAGAGGGTCGCTTTCGAGCACTGCGATTATTTCCCCTGCATTTACCGCATCCTTTTCCTGCTTGTACAGCTTGACTACAGTGGCTTTTCCTGGGGATTCTACAATTTCGGTATCCTTGTATTCCACGGTTCCCTCTGTGATTCCCCTTATGGTTTCATAACCGGCGTAAATCTCGACTCTTGCGGCATCTCCCTCCATAAATCCTCCCGGGTTGTCAACCGCCACGTAAACATATTGGAAGAGGCCCCCGCTCCCGTCAGATGATGGAGTGCCTTCAACCTTTGCGACAACTCCTTTTGTAGTGAAAAAGCTGGAAGGGAAAGTGACGCTTGCCGCCTGTCCCTCTTTTATTTTCCCCTCGTTTGAAAGATTTATGGGCGTTTTAATATATACTTCGCTCTTGTCCCATACCTTTACAACCGTTTGGCCTTGAGAAAGAGTCTGGCCTATCTCAAGATCCATTTCCTCAATTGTTCCTGTCAATGGAGCTCTCACCGTCAAATCGTCCACATCTCCGCTTGATGTCCTGTACTCCAAAGATGCGTTGTCGTAAGCGATTTTAACCTTTGTCCATTCCGCAAGAAGGTCGTCGCTCTCGAGTTCATATATTAGCTCGCCCTTCTTGACCGTGTCGCCCTCTGAAAAGTTGATTTTCTTCACTTCAGCCTCGAAATCATCGGGGTCGAGTTCCTGGGTTTCAGCAGAAAATATTGTCCCGTTTCCAGATATGGATATCTCTATATCACCCCTCGTGAGAGTGTACATGATATCCGTATCCTCAGAATCGCCTTGGCCGTTTGCATTCAGTGCCACAATAGAAAAAACGGCAACGAGAACCAACGCTGTGTATACATAAATACTTTTTTTGCCTTTTAGCCTTTTTGTTTTAATCCATTCAACCAATTTCATTTTTGAACCTCCCATAATTGTTATGCCCATATATATTGCAAGCTTCGTGCCAAAACAAAAACCGCTGTTTCCAAAAGGAAACAGCGGTGATGTTGTTTGTATTGTTTGATATCGGACACTTGTCCTTATATTTTTGTCTGATAACAGACATTCCATGGAAATGGGGACTGTCCCCTTTTCCATGTTTTTTCAAGTCAGCATTCTGGCTCTGCAAGATCCAGAAATCTAAAAACGGTTTTGCCGTCATCAATTTTCATTAAAACGAATCCGGGCGGTTCGCAGTCTCTGGGCCTCCATGCGCTTCCAGGGTTGATGAAGAGTATGTCCCCGACTTTTTCGCTTACCCGCTTGTGAGAATGCCCATAGATGACTATGTTGGCCTTGGACTCCAGGGCTTTGTAGTAAAGGCGGTTGAGGTCATGCTTGACATTATACTTATGGCCGTGGGTAATGAGTATTTTTACGCCTTCAAGAGTGATTGTTTTCTCCGCCTCACCCTTGATGCTCCTGTCGCAATTGCCGGTAACCCTTACAAGCTCTACTCCTTGAGGAATGTCTTCCGCGTCTTTCCATCCGTCACCCGTATGAATCAACATGTCTACCGGCATTGTCATCTTGAGCGCCTTTTTAACTCCCATGGGATGGTTGTGGGTGTCCCCTATGATGAGAATCTTCACTTGTCTCCAGCCTCCTCAGCTTCAAGCAGGTCCCTGAGCAGAATGAGGGCATTGGCCCTGTGGCTTATTGCATTTTTCTCATCTTCCGAAAGCTCGGCGAAGGTTTTCCCTTTTTGGGGCACGTAGAAAAGCGGGTCGTATCCGAAGCCGCCCTGGCCTTTTTCCTCGAAGGCAATGCTGCCCTCTACTTCTCCTCTTGCAACGATTTTCCTTCCGTCTGTGTAAACTGCCGTTATGACCGAAACGAAACGGGCTGTCCTTTTATCTTGAGGCAGGTCCTTCAAGAGTTTCAGAAGTTTTTTGTTATTGCTATCGTATGTCGCTCCGGGTCCTGAAAAACGAGCAGAATAGACTCCGGGATCGCCTCCAAGAGCGTCTACCATTAGTCCCGAATCGTCAGCTATGGCAGACAGGCCCGAGGCCTCCATAACTTCCCTGGCCTTTTTTTCCGAGTTGCCTTCAAATGTGTCACTGTCCTCAACGACATCTAGGTCGGAAAGGCCCGCCTCCGCCATGGTAATAAGGCTTATTCCGAAATCCTTTGTTATTTTTTCTATTTCCTTGAGCTTGTGTTTGTTTTGAGATGCCAAAACCATTTTTTTCATGAGGGCCTCCTTAAGCTTCCAAAGCCTGTCTTTGGAATTCGTTAAGCTCTTTTATTCCTTTTTTGGCAAGCCTTAGAAGTTCGTCTAAGACATTCTGCGAGAATGGAGCCGCCTCGCCGGTTCCCTGTATCTCTATGAATTCATTCTTGTCTGTCATGACAACGTTCATGTCCACATCCGCCTGGGAATCCTCTTCGTAGCAAAGGTCGAGCATGGGTATTCCCTTTACTATTCCTACGCTTACGGCGGCCACCATGGACTTAAGCGGATTTTCATCAATTTCGCCTTTTTCCGTCAACTTGTTAACCGCATCTAAAAGTGCAACATAGGCACCCGTTATGGATGCGGTTCTTGTGCCTCCGTCTGCCTGTATGACATCGCAGTCGATCCATATTGTCCGCTCGCCCAGCTTTTTCATGTCTACTACTGTTCTGAGCGTTCTTCCTATGAGTCTTTGTATTTCGCTGGCCCTTCCGTCAACCTTTCCTCTTGATGCGCTTCTTTTCTTTCTTTGTCCAGTTGAACCGGGCAACATTCCATATTCGGAAGTGACCCAACCCTGTCCTTTTCCCTTAAGGAATCTTGGAACGCCGTCCTCAACTATGGCCGTGCATATGACTTTTGTGTTGCCTGTTTCCATCAGCACCGATCCGTCCGGATGCATAAGATAGTTGCGTGTTATCTTTATGTCCCTCAACTCTTCAAAATTTCTTTCTCCACTTCTTTCCATCATATCAATCCTCTCTTTACAACGTATATGAGCATGGCAAGAGCCATGGCTGCCGGCAAAATTATTTTATAGTTCATGTAAAGCGCCTTTGACTCTACTTCGAAGTATTGAAGTGTCAAAACCTGACACATGTGCAGCGGCGAGACATAATAACCCATGAATCCCGACATATATATAAGCATTACATAGAGCTCTTTTATTGCCTCGGTTTCCGCCAAAGGAAGTATTATGGGATAAAGAAGGGCTATTGTCCCCTGAGTTGACGATGAGGCAAATGCGACAAGCCAACCGAATACGACTATAACCGCTTCTATGGGAATGCCTGCATCCATAAGCGCCTGAAGCACCTCGGGTATCTCTTCAATCCCCTCTATTACTCCTTTAAAAACCATTATACCCATTACTGCGGCGACCATGCCGGGCTTAATTCCCTTCCATGCAAGCCTTGCAAAATCGGCAAAACCGTAGTCTGCACCGCCCTTCACTTTGTAGGAAGGGCTTTTCTCGATTAAAAATTTAAAAATAAGCATGGTTAGAATTATCCCCATAGCAAGTGAAACATAGAATGGTATCTTCAGCGCTAAAGCCATAAGCAAACTCGTATAAATCGGCGATGAGTACAGGAGCAGTTCCCTGACGGACTGGCCGTAAAAGATCCATTTAAAGGGCTTCTTTTGAGGTTCCTTTATCCCTTTTAAAAAAATAACATATCCAGCAACAAGCATGAATGCCGTTATGGGAAGAAACATCATTATGAATGATCCCGCCGAAATTTCGGCAAGTCTTGAAGCCATTATGAAGGATGCGGAAAATGGAAAAATGAACATTCCGAAAATATGCCTGTAGATAAGGTTTATGGCTGCCCTTTTATCATTTGATATTGAAAGCCTATCTCCAAGTTCGTCAACGATAGGACATGAAATCAAAGCTCCTCCCGTAACTGCAAAAGAACCCATTACTGCTGGTATTATCAGTATTGTCAGCTTTGTGCTTCTCAAAACCCCTTCGAAGCCGGCGACCATCCTCTGCAAAACGTCCAGTTCTTTCATCACGTGTCCCAGAATCGTTATCATGACTATTATCAGTGCAAGTTCTACTGCAAAAGAACTGCTTACAGCGCCCCAAATGGTTTCCGCAAGCCAAAGCGGCGCCTTGCCGGCCATTATTCCTACAAGAACAGCCCCTACTGTCAAGGCTATTCCAAGATTTACTTTCTTGTTTGACATCAGTATGACTACGACCAAAGCCGCAACAAGTTTTAAAAGTATCATATGTCTTTCCTTCCATTTTTCTTCGATTACCGCCGATATCAGGCCCCGAATTTCCGGGGCCATATCGTTTTAGGTATGTTTTTCTTCATGTTTGGATTTATGGGCAGATTTGGAGACCGGAATGTCTGTCCCTTTTTATTTGAAGTAGTCCATGAGGCCTTGGTAGAGAGCCTCTGCGCACCTGTCGCGGTATGCCGATGTTTTGAGTAGCTCTTCCTCTCCGCCTATGTGGGTAAGGAAGCCTATTTCCGCAAGTACCGCCGGCATTTCGGTTTCACGCGTGACTACAAGATTTGGCCGGCTTACGATTCCGCGGTTTACCGATCCCAACTCTTCTATCAGCGCATCCTGCATGATTCTGGCGAATGTCTTGTTGTTTCTTCCGTCGGTGTCAGGATAATACAAGACTTCGACCCCTGAAACGGCAGTCCGGTTGTGGGCGTTGGCATGTATGCTGACAAATGCGTCGGCGTCAAGCTCGTTGGCTATTTCCGCCCTGTTGTAGAGTCCCACGTATTTATCCGAATCCCTGGTGAGATAGACCTTGAAGCCTTCCCTCTCAAGCAGCTTTGAAAGACTCTCCGCAACATCGAGCACGACATCCTTCTCTCTGAGTCCCAATGTCGGGCTCATGGCTCCCGGGTCTTTCCCTCCATGACCCGCATCAAGAACTATGAGGGTATTTTTGTGAATGGAATTCTTTATGGCATTGTTCTCGAAGGCAATTGTTATTTCATTGCCTCCAGATGAAGATATGTCCTGGTACTCGACATTCTTGGCCAGTTTTATTTTAAAGTAATTGTAACCAGTCCTGGAAGCGTCCACTTGCATGGTCTCGATGAGGGTGTCCTCAATCGGAAGGTCCAGGCTTTCCAGCTCCAATATGCTCTTTGGCACTTTGACCGTGAGCATTCTGCTTCCGCTGGAGTAGCTTAGGCTGTGGCTTTGTCTCTGCTGAGTGCTTATGGTAAGGGTAGCGAAATTTACATCCTCTTTTGCGTAGTTTATTCCTCCCAGGGGATTCCCTGAAACATATACATATAGGTCGTTTTCGACTATTTCGAAGTATATGTTTTCGAAGTCTATGCTCTCGTCCAAATCGACAACCACCCTGGAAACGGCTTCTCCAGGTCCGTAATCGGCAGCCGCATCATACTGGGAGGCTCTTATACTCCTTATGCCTTCGGCATGGACCGCCATACTCTCTGAGCCCTGCGGAAGCAGGCAGTTTATTATGTCTATTACATATCGCTTAGGACTCTCAAGCGGCATTATGTTTGCTATTGCAGGCTCTTCACCCGTCTCTATTATTACTGCTTCCGAGTTGTATATTTCCTCAACTCTTATTTTTTCTATTGAATTTATAAAGCGAAATGTCGTTGTTTTTGATGCTTTGTTGTATTCGGTTTCATAGCCGCGCCGCTCGTTGATGTCAACGACTATCCTGGTCACGAGGGGATTAACGTCGAATTGTGATGCTCTGGCCCTTATGATTCCGTCCTCGTATATGCTAAGTTCCGCTTGATTGGAACCAACAAGCAATTTGGGGTCTTTTATGGCAAATTCAGCGTTGGGTATGTCGATTACAAGCTTGTCCCGATCTCCGACTGCGCTTCCCTCGAGTATGTATGAATTTGTTTCTATCTCTCCTGTGGACTCAATTAGCAATTCGGGAAATTTTTTGCTTCCGTCGAATGAAATGCCGGTTATTGACTGGGCCGGCTTGTTTATGGTTGCTGTCTTGGTTTCGTCTATCCATCCTACGTCCATTCCCAGTTCCTCCGACATGAACCTTATTGGCACAAGAGTTCTTGCGCTTCCTCCGTAATTGAGGAGCTTGGCCGGTATTCCGTCCGGAAGGGTCTTGCTTTTGCCGTTGACCGTTACTGTTGACTTGTCTATCCCTATCACTATGGTTTTTTCATCAGTTACAACCGTTGCTTCCCTTGCATCCTGATTCCATGAAACCGCAGCTCCCAGGTTCTCTGTTATGAACCTTACGGGGACAAGGGTCCTTCCCTTGAAATTGACCGCCGGAACATCTGATATTACGTCCTGGCCACTCATCATCACATTTACTGTTCCAACTTCGAACTCCTCACCTGTCATTGCGTCGGTAAGCAAAATCGTTCCGCTTTCGTAGTTGCGCGCGCCGAATGAAGGAACTGCAGCCAAAAGAAGCATTACGGCTATTATAAAAAGGGCCCTTTTTCTCATCGTCTTTATCCCCGCTTTCTCTTTTTGTTTGAATGCTCATTCCATTTATATCACTCGAAGGGGGCACAGTCAATCGAGCCGGGCTCATTGTCACCGAAAATTAACCATAAAAAAGCCCCAGAACCTTTTCAGCACGGGGGCGATTTCATTTTCAACCGGTTGATTATTGCGGCATGACAAGGTCAACACATCCCTGTCTTAATATTCTATTCCTTGAGATTGAACACGTAGAAGTATGTCCCCAGCGCAGGCCTTATCTGGAACCTGTCATCCTCAAGCATCAGTCTTGGTATTTCCTGATTGGGGACAGTTTCTATTACGTCTATTTCCCCGGATTCAAGCGCCGCAAGCTGTGTGAATTCGTCCACTATCATCAACACTTCCACCTCTTCGAGCTTGACCGAGTCCTTGTTCCAGTAATCCGGATTTGCCTTGAGCATCATGTTTCCTAATTTATAGTCCGCTACTACAAAAGGTCCGTTGGATACTGCCAAATCAGGATTCATTGCCCATCCCTCCGGATCTTGCTCCACTATGTCCTCCCTAACAGGCATGTATGTGAAGAAAGCCGTAAGTTCGAGAAAGTAAGGCGTAGGTCCGGCAAGCTCAACCTTGAGAGTTTTGTCGTCAATTACCTCTATGCCGACTTCGTCAGCTGTTGCGGAACCTTCATAGTATTCCATTGCGCCCTTTATATAGAACATTTGGTAGCCGTACCATGATGCCACTTCTGGGCTCATCGCCCTTTTCCATGCGTATTCGAAGTCGTGGGCCGTCACGGGCTTTCCATCCGACCATGCGGCATCCCTCAAATGAAATGTATATGTCGTTTGGTCACCGGAGATTTCATAGCTCTCGGCCATTGCAGGAAGATACTCTCCGTCAATTTCTCTCATCAAACCCTCGAAGGTGTTGTTTATTATATGCCCTCCGTCTTTTGAACTGACAAATGCCGGGTCCAATGTGTCCGGCTCTGCGGAAAGATTCCAAACAAGCCTTGAGTCGTCTGTTTCGGTATTACCGAAATACCATTGACCTATGCTTGTGTATTCCCAGTCTGAAACCCTGTTTTGCACCATGAGAGGGCTCGTGTAGTAAAACAAGGGCATAAGGATGGAATCGCCCATCATAAGCTCTTCCGCCCTGTAAAGCTTTTCGTCGCGTTCGGCTCCCTTTAAGGTTTTTGAATCTTCAACAGCTTTGTCGAATTCTTCATTTTTCCAAAACGCCACGTTGTTTCCCGAATATGATGTAAACATGTCAAGGAATGTCATAGGGTCGGAATAATCCCCGAACCATGCCCCTGCGGAGATTTCAAAGTTGCCTTGAAATCTGTTTTCCATGAAAACTCCAAACTCCTGGTTTGCTATTGTGGTATTTATGTTAAGATTTTGCTTCCACATCTCCTGTATTGCTTGGGCAACAGCCCTTTGCTGGTCATTTGTATTGTAAAGTATTTCTATGGTAGGGAATCCTTCACCGTCAGGAAAACCGGCTTCCGACAGCAGCCTTTTGGCTTCTTCAGTATCGGCTCCTGTCGGGTCTATTCCGAAATCACCGCTCGTTTCCCTGAAGTCAATGCCTTTAGAGTCGTGAACGCCGGGTGGAATGTATCCTGTGGCAGGCATTTCGCCTCCTTTGGTAACCTCTTCCACTATTGCATTTCTGTCTATTGCCAGTGAAAGGGCTTTTCTTACTCTCATGTCCTTAATAACTTCTTTTGCTGTGGCTTTTTGAGCCGAATCATCAATATTTCCTTGGCAGCCTGTTGAAAATGCCAACATCATCATCATAGCTACAATCAAATACACTTTCTTTTTATACAAAACGGTGTCCTCCCTGTGGATTTTCAAATATTCTACACCCTGTATTTTATATTAATCAAAGACAATCTTCAAGCTTAATGGGGCAAAGTAGGCGTTTAATCCAATGCATGGCATGCGCAGTAATGACTTCCTCCAATATTTTTCATTTCAGGCAATTTCTCCGAGCAAATTTCCATAGCCAAGGGGCATCTTTTTCTAAATGCGCAAGCATTAAAACAATTTGCTTCTTCAAGCTCTTCATCTTCTTCTTTCACATTTATTGAGTATTTTTCTTTGTCAATGGGAAGAATTGACGAAAGCAGGGCTTTGGTATAAGGATGGGAGGGATTTCTGTATAATTCATCAGAATCCGCCTTCTCAACCATCCTGCCCATATGCATTACCCCTATCCTGTCGGATATGTGCTTTACCATGGAAAGGTCGTGTGCTATGAATAGATATGTAAGCCGGCCCCGCCTCTTTAAATCCTCAAGCATATTGACTACCTGGGCCTGAACCGACAAATCAAGGGCTGACAATGGCTCGTCACAAATTATGAATTCGGGTTCGATGGCCAAAGCCCTTGCAATGCCTATGCGTTGGCGCTGTCCTCCCGAAAATTCATGGGGATACCTCAATGCGTATTGCCTTGAAAGCCCCACTGTTTCAAGAAGCTCTTCCGCTCTTTTTTTTCTTCCGACCGGGTTACCAATGTTTTGTATGTCCAGCGGTTCTCTTATGGAATCAATAATCCTCATCCTCGGATTCAAGGCCCCGTAAGGATCTTGGAATATCATCTGCATTCTTTTTCTCAAGGGTTTCATTTCTTTTTCGTCCATTTTTCCTATTTCTTTTCCTGCAAACCATATTTCACCGTCTGTCGGCTTTTGCATGCCTATGATTGTCCTGGCGGCTGTCGTTTTTCCGCACCCGGATTCACCAACAAGTCCGAAGGTTTGGCCTTTCTTTATTTTAAAGTTGAGGCCTCTAAGCGCCCTTGTTTTTGCTCCGCTGTTTTTTTGCCTGAATGTTTTTTGAAGATTTTTGACCTCCAGCAAAATCTCTCCCTTTTCCAATGTGTTCATAGTCTTCCTCCTCCCAAAAAGCTGTCAAAAGAACTTCTTGGAGCTTTTTCGTCCAACAACCAACACATGGAACTGCCTCCATTTTCGCTTTTGTGGAATTTGGGCATCTTTAAGCCGCATATTTTCATTGCATGGGGACATCTTTCTGAAAAAGGGCATCCCTGGTCCGGTTTTGTAGGATCTGGAGGCCTGCCTTCTATGGTCTTCAGCCTTTCCCCTGAATCGAGTCTTATTCCCGGCACCGATTCGAGAAGTCCTTTTGTGTATGGATGCATGGGATTTGTCAATACGTCCTTTGCCCTACCGCTTTCCATTATGTGTCCGCCGTACATTATCAGAATTTTATTGCATGACTCGGCGGCAACCCCCAAGTCATGGGTTATGAGAATCATGGACAATTCTTTTTCTTTCTTTATTTTTTCAAAAAGTTTTAGGATCTTCGCCTGTATGGTAACGTCAAGCGCGCTGGTCGGCTCGTCTGCTATCAATAATTCAGGCTCACCCGACAAAGCCATTGCAAGAGCAACTCTTTGCCTCATTCCAGTCGAAAGTTCGTGCGGATATTTTTTCATTACTTTTGTGGGTCCCGGAAGTCCCGCCTTGTACAAAATCTCTTTTGCCAGCCCCTTGGCAAGGCTTCCCGAAAGTCCTGTATTTCTCTTTATAATTTCATTTATCTGATTGCCAATTGTATAAGCCGGATTGAGGGATGTTGTCGGATCTTGAAAAACCATTGCAATCTTTTTGCCTCTAACTTCTCTCATCCCTTTTTCGCTCTTTTCAAGCAAATCACGGCCTCGGTACAAAATTTCACCATCGGCTATTATGCCCGGTTTTTCTATCAGCCGCATGACCGAAAGAGCCGTTACTGTTTTTCCGCTTCCGCTTTCACCTACAATGCCTATTGAATCTCCTTTTTCTACCACAAAATCTATTCCCCTTACAGCCATAACTTCCCCAAAACGTGTGGAAAACTTGGTTTGCAGCCCTTTTACTTCCAGCAGTTTTTCAGACATGCATCACACCTCCGCTTCATATTCTACTTGTCGGGTCCATGGCGTCCCTTGCCCCATCGCTGATAAAGTTAAACGCAAGCATGGTCAGGCATATGGCCGCCGACGGGAAAAACAGCTGGTATCCGTAAAGTCCTATTCCATAAAGTGCATCGTTTACAAGGGTTCCCCAAGATGCTTGCGGAGCGGGAACTCCAAGGCCTATAAAACTGAGAAAAGCCTCTGTGAAAATCGCGCCCGGTATCGTTGCCGCCATAGCTACGATTATTGGTCCCATTGTGTTTGGTATAAGGTGTTTTGTCATGATTCTCCACCAGCCGGCCCCTGATATTCTGGCCGCCGATACGTAGTCCTTCTTCTTTATGGAAAGGACCTGTCCCCTTACTATTCTGGCCATGTGAACCCAATAGACCATGCCCATGGCCAATACAATGGACCCTGTGCCGCTTCCTATTGCAAGTGTCAGGAGTATCACATAGAGAATCATTGGTATTGCACTTGCCATATCCACAAACCTCATCATCATTTCATCCATCCTTCCGCCCGCCAGGCCCGAAATGCCCCCGTAGAAGACTCCTATAAAAAGATTTACAATTGTTGCCGCAAAAGCTATTGAAAGGGATATGCGGGCACCGTAAATCACACGAATGAAGAGGTCTCGTCCAAAATTGTCTGTGCCAAACAAATAGGTTTTATTGTAAACTTTTTCTATTGGAAAAATTTCTCTTTGTCCGACTGTAAGAATGTATCTTTTATCTTTTCCTTCCCCAGCAGGCGAATAATCAAGCTTTACATCCACTCCTTCTATTGAATATGTCCTGAAGCGGTCTTTAAGATTGTCCTCCTCGGGCTTGAAGCGGCCCAATATTTGGCCTTTTTCTGTGACTTGGATCAATTTGTATTCTCTATGCACGTATGCGAAGTTGTCTTGGCCCAGACTGTAGATTTCAAGAACCGGAGGTATGCTTGCCAATTTGAGGTTCTGGTCGGACATGCTTGCCTCAAAAAACAAAGGACCCAAAAAAGCTGTAAGGACCAGGAAAGATGCAAATAAAAGACCGGCCATTGCAAGCCTTGCCCTTTTGAAGCTTGCCCAGCCATCACTCCAATGACACCGCTTTTTACGGTCCGTTTTTTCATTTTCTGTTATTTTTCGGTCAATCGGCCGCCACATTTCCGCAGGCATTTTTGTTTTCTCTTCCATTGCAACCCCCTATTCTCCCAGTTTAACCCTGGGATTTAAGAATGCATGTATTATGTCTGCAAACAGGGCAAATGCCACAAGCAAAACGGCATAGAAAACTGTAACGCCCATTATAACTGTATAGTCTCTGTTTAAAACGCTTTCCACAAAATATTTGCCCATTCCCGATATTGCAAAAATTCTTTCCACAACGAAGGACCCTGTAAGTATGGTTGCCGCCATTGGTGCAAGGTATGAAAGTACAGGAGCTAAAGCGTTTTTAAGCGCGTGCTTGTAGATTATGGATGCCCTTGAAAGACCATTTGCTTTTGCCGTTCTTATGTAGTCCTGCTGAAGAACTTCTATCATAGACGCCCTTGTTAACCTCGCAACGAAGGCAATTGAAAAACCTGACAGGGCCACTACAGGCCCCACCATATGCTTCCATGAATACATTCCGTATGATGGAAACCATCCCAACCTTGAGCTGAATATATATATGAATGCTATCGCGGCTATGAAGCTTGGAACGGTGATTCCTATAGCGGAAATAAGCATTATAGTCCTGTCCTGCCACATGTCCTTCTTTACCGCCGACAAAACCCCCATGGGAATCCCCAGCAAGATAACAGCAATTATGGATACCCCTCCGACTCTTGCCGAAATGGGGAAACTCTCCCTTATTATTTCGTTTACTCTCACACCGGTTTTTCTGTAACTCGGACCCAGATCAAAAGAAATTATCCCTTTCATATAGTCTGCGTACTGTTTCAATACCGGGTCATTGAGCTTGTACTTTTCATTTAAAGCTTCAATCACTGATTCCGGCACCGGCCTGTCGGAAGAAAATGGACCGCTGGGAAGAGCATGCAAAAGAAAAAACGTGATTGTTGTTATTAAAAATACCGCAATAATCATTGAAGCAATTCTTCCTGCAATATACCGGCCCAAATCACCATCAACCCCTTTTCTATCAATCGATTTCGCTTAATTGTCCATGTTTCCATAATACATTAATGCTATTTTATATTCAACTTTCAAAATGCTTGCTTTCCTTTGATTTTCAATTGTTCCCCGCATTTTTCTGTTCAAAAAAAGCGCTCCGGAATCCCTTTCAATTCGGTTCCGGAGCATCTTTGTATCCGCCTTCTATTTGTTCAGTTTTTCACTTACCATTTTGTTTACCATCTGTGGTGCGGCTTTTCCCCTTGAAGCCTTCATTGTCTGTCCTACAAGAAAACCCAGGGCCCTGTCCTTTCCGTTTTTATAATCCTCAACAGACTGGGGATTTTCAGAAATCACCTTGTCCACGATTTCCTCTATGGCTGATTCGTCGGTTATCTGCTTCATCCCCTTTTCTTCAATTATTTTTTCGGGTTTTTTGCCCGTTTCGGCCATTTCCCTGAAGACCTTCTTGGCCATATTGTTGCTTATGGTCCCGCTTTTGACGAACTTGAGCAAGTCTGCGAAGTCGGATGCCGAAAAAGGCATGTCGCTTATGTCTGAATCCATATCTTTCAGCCTTCTCAGTATTTCCGTCATCATAAAATTGCTTGCAAGCTTTGCGTCTCCTGCAAGTTTGGCGGCTTCTTCGTAAAATACGGCAAGAGCCTTTGAGGACACGATGACTCCAGCGTCATATTCGGGTATTCCGTATGTCTTTATGAATCGGTCCTTCTTTGCCTGAGGGAGCTCGGGAAGTTCTTTCTTTATGCTCTCTATCCACTCCCCGCTTATTTCCATTTCAACCAAGTCCGGTTCTGGAAAATACCTGTAGTCGTGAGCATATTCCTTGCTTCTCATGGATATGGTAAGGCCTTTTGCATCATCCCATCTGCGGGTTTCCTTCAATGTGTTTTGCCCTGCCTCAAGCGCTTCTATATGGCGTTTGGTCTCGTAGTCTATGGCCTTGGCTGCCGCCTTGAATGAATTGAGGTTCTTGAGCTCGGCTATCTCGGTTTTCCTTCCATCGTCGGCGACTACATTTACATTAACGTCGCATCTGAGTGAGCCCTGCTCCATTTTTACATCCGAAACCTCTATATACTCCAATATGGCCTTGAGTTTTTCAAGAAAGGCTGTGGCCTCGTCTGCTCCCGCCATGTCGGGCCTTGAAACTATTTCTATCAAGGGAACTCCACATCTGTTGTAGTTTAAAAGCGAGGAACCGTCCTCTGTATGAAGGGATTTGCCTGTATCCTCCTCCATGTGTATTCTTTCTATTCCTATTTTTTTAGTTCCCGATACGGTTTCTATCTCAAGATATCCGTCTGTGCAAAGCGGCATGTCGTATTGTGAAATCTGGTAAGCCTTGGGCAGATCGGGATAAAAATAGTTTTTCCTGTCCATTTTGCTTTTTTCCGCTATTGTGCAATTTGCCGACAGGCCTGCCATTATTGCAAATTCGATGGCTCTCTTGTTTATGACAGGAAGGGTCCCCGGGAGGCCTATGCATACAGGGCAGCAATGGGTGTTTACATCCCCGCCGAAAGCGGCGCTGCATGTACAAAACATTTTCGATTCCGTCAAAAGTTCCGCGTGTATCTCAAGGCCCACTATTGTCCTATAGCTCATTTTCGCCACCTCCTGCAAGTGTCGCTCTCTGCCTGTGGATTCCCGACGCCTGTTCGAAGCTGTAGGCAGCCCTAAGG
>Ga0209942_1000762_pt1 | contig 18723 bp, 19 predicted proteins | sample SalPonR1_A_D2_MG_FD_185695 | JGI IMG/M metagenome (GOLD analysis project Ga0209942, IMG submission 185695) | Salt pond soil microbial communities from South San Francisco under conditions of wetland restoration - Salt Pond MetaG R1_A_D2_MG... ...
AGTTGTTGAAGTTAATGAAGTGTTAGAAGATGAACCAGAATTAATTAATGAAAGTCCTTACGAGGCATGGATTTTAAAGATTATGATGTCAAATGAGTCAGAATTAAAAGATTTAATGAGCCCAGAGGAGTACGAAGAATTCTGTAATAAGGAGGACTAAATGCATAAATTTATTCCAAATACTAAAGAAGATAAAAATAAAATGCTTGAAGCCATAGGTGTTGAAAGCATAGATGACCTTTTTAGTGAAATACCAGAAGCATTAAGATTAGATAGAGATCTAGATTTGCCAGAACAAATGGCAGAAATGGAATTAAGAAAACACATGCAGGACCTAGGCAAGAAAAATCAATCAATTGATGATTTAACTTGTTTCTTAGGGGCTGGAGCATATGACCATTATATTCCGTCTGTTGTTAAGAACTTAGCATCACGGGGTGAATTTTATACCGCATATACACCTTATCAACCAGAAATTAGCCAAGGAACTTTAAGGGTGATTTTTGAATATCAAACAATGATTTCTGAATTAACAGGCCTTTATGCTTCAAATGCTTCCCTTTACGATGGACAAACAGCAGTTGTTGAAGGTGCAATTATGGCTGTTGCAAAGATGAGAAAAAGAGAAACCGTATTGGTTTCAAAATCAGTTCATCCTGAAACAAGAAAAGTACTAAGAACGTATTTAGAGCACCAAGACATTAAAGTAATTGAAATTGATATTGACAATGGTGTAACAGATATCGATGATTTAAAAGAAAAAATATCTAAAGATGTTGCTACTGTTATTGTACAAAGTCCAAATTTCTTTGGAATCATAGAAGATATAGAGCCATTAGTTGAAGTTACTCATGAAAAAAAATCTATCTTTATGCAATCTGTAGACCCAATGAGTTTAGGAATTTTGAAAAGTCCTGGAGAAATGGGTGTTGATATTGCCGTTGGAGATGCCCAATGTTTTGGAAATGGTTTGAACTTTGGTGGACCATATTTAGGGTTTATTGCAACAACTGATAAACTTTTTAGAAAATTACCAGGAAGAATTGTTGGTGAAACAACAGATGAAGAAGGTAAAAGAGCTTATGTATTAACATTACAGGCAAGAGAACAACACATTAGAAGAGAGCGTGCAACGTCAAATATTTGTTCAAATCAAGCGTTAAATGCATTAATGGCAACTATCTATTTATCCACAGTTGGGAAGCAAGGATTAAAAGAAATTGCTTTACAATGTATTAATAAAACAAATTATGCAATTGAAAAAATAACAGCTCTTGAAGGGTATGAGTTATTATTTGATCAGCCTGTATTTAAAGAATTTGCTATTAAAGGCACTTCAGATGTTCAAAAAATAAAAGATAAGTTATTAGCAGAAGGTATTTTAGGTGGTTATAGTTTAGGAACAGAATATGATACCTTTAAAAATTCAGCACTTTATGCAGTAACAGAAAAAAGAACAAAAGTAGAAATCGATAAATTGGCTGAAGTTTTGGAGGTGATTTAGATGTTATATGATCAACTCATATTTGAAAGATCGAAAAAAGGCAGAAAAGGTATTACATTACCAAAATGGGACCTTGAAGAGAAACCTTTAGAAGATTTAGTTCCAAAGAAGTTCATAAGAACTGAAGATACAAACTTACCTGAAGTAAGTGAAGTAGATGTGATTAGACATTATACAAACCTTTCAACGATGAATTACGGTGTAGATACTGGATTTTATCCATTAGGTTCTTGTACAATGAAGTATAATCCTAAGATTAATGAAGAAGTGGCATCTATTGGTAGCTTGGCAAATATGCATCCTTACCAAGATGAGAAAACTGTTCAAGGATCTTTAGAGTTAATGTATGACTTAGCAGATATGCTAGCAGAAATTTCTGGGATGGATCAGGTAACATTACAACCTGCTGCTGGTGCCCATGGTGAGTTAACGGGTATTATGTTAATTAAAGCATATCACCATGCCAGGGGAGATTTTAAACGAACTAAGGTAATCACACCCGACTCTTCCCATGGAACCAATCCAGCAACAATTAATATGGCTGGATATGAAGCTATAGAAATTAAATCTAAAGCAACAGGAGAAGTTGATATTGATGCGTTAAAAGCAGCTTTAAATGATGAAGTGGCTGGACTGATGTTAACCAATCCAAATACACTTGGTTTATTTGAAAGAGAAATTAAAGAAATTGCTGATTTAGTCCATGAAGCTGGTGGATTACTTTATTATGATGGTGCAAATATGAATGCAATTATGAGTAAAACTAGACCAGGTGACATGGGATTTGATGTCATGCACTACAATTTACACAAAACATTCTCAACACCTCATGGTGGTGGTGGCCCAGGCGCTGGTCCTGTTGGTGTTAAGAAAAAATTAGCTAAATTTTTACCTGTACCTGTTGTTTCAAAGAATGAAGAGCAATACTTCTTTGATTATGAACGACCAGATTCTATCGGTAAAGTAAAAGGCTTTTATGGAAACTATGGTATTTTAGTAAGAGCTTATAGTTATATCATGTCAATGGGGAAATCAGGTATTAAAGAAGTCAGTGAAATGGCGGTTCTTAATGCTAACTATATGATGAGTCAGTTAAAAGAGTATTATAAATTGCCAATTGATCGAATTTGTAAACATGAATTTGTACTGGATGGTCTTGAGAATGATCAAGGTGTTACAACTTTAGATATTGCTAAAAGATTATTAGATTATGGGTACCATCCACCAACAATTTATTTCCCATTAATTGTTCATGAAGCATTGATGATTGAACCAACGGAAACAGAAAGTAAAGATACCATTGATGAATTTATTAAAGCAATGGTTGCTATTGCTAAAGAAGCTGAATCAACACCTGATTTAGTGAAAAATGCACCGAATGATATTCCAATGAAGAGAATTGATGAGGTAAAAGCAGCTAGAAATTTAGTTTTAAAATGGGAGAAATAAAATGCTTAGAAAACCCGAATGGTTAAGAACAAAAATAGGACATTATAAAAACTTAAATACAGTAGAAGAAACATTAAAAGATTTACACCTTAATACTGTATGTGATGCAGCTAATTGTCCCAATAGAAGTGAATGTTTCTCAAACAAAACGGCTACCTTTATGATTTTAGGTAGTCGTTGTTCACGCAATTGCCGTTTTTGTGATGTGGCTTTTGGCGGAATGACGGCAGTTGATCCTGAGGAACCTAAACATGTTGCACAGGCAGTAAAAGCATTAGGTCTTAAGCATGTTGTCATCACTTCTGTTACTAGAGATGACCTTGAAGATGGTGGCGCCTTTCAGTTTGTGGATGTAATTAATACGATTCGTGAAAACAGTCCAAAGGTTTCCATTGAAGTGTTAATTCCAGATTTACAAGGCAACCAAGCGGCTTTAAAAACAATTGTAGATGCTAAACCTGAGATCATCAATCACAATATTGAAACCATTAGTCGACTATATGATGCTATACGTCCCAGTGCAATTTATGAGCGTTCTCTTGAGTTGTTAGCTAATGTGAAAGAAATGGACGAAAATATATATACTAAATCTGGATTAATGGTTGGTCTAGGAGAAGAGTCATCAGAGGTTATTCAAGTAATGAAGGACTTAAAAGCTGCTGGTTGTGATTTTTTAACAATTGGACAGTACTTACAACCAAGTAAAGACCATTATCCTGTCAAAGAATATATTCATCCAGATATCTTTAAGAAATATGAGAGGTTAGGATTAGAGATTGGTTTTAAAGCTGTTGCATCAGGACCACTTATTAGAAGTTCATATGATGCATTAGAAATGTTTGAAAAAATATAATCGGAGGTATAAAGATGTTTCCAGAAAATGGAAAAGTAAAAGAAGATTTAAGTCAATTAATTATTGATGATTTAGCAAAAAGAGAAGCAGAAGCTTGTAGTACGTGAGACATTGATGCGACGTTAAAACTCCCGTGGGGAGCAAAAGCTGATGTGGACCCAGAATATGCTGATAAAGTAACAGAATACTTCAATGAAATCGAAGGAAATTTGATTGCCATTGACGATGAACGTAAAGTTAAAATAATAAGAGGCGGCGTCAAAGAGAGAAAAGGAAAATATACGCTTATTTTTAGGTACCAATTAATGGCTGAAGAGGTTGCATTCCAGTTGTAATTATCTTATAATTATTACAACAATGTTATATAATTTAAAGAGGAGGCAAAATGAATAAGCTAAAAGATATTGACCAAGAAATTTTTGACATCATTAACAAAGAGCATAAACGACAAAATGAAGGCATTGAATTAATTGCATCTGAAAATATTGTTAGTGAAGGTGTTCTTGAAGCAGCTGGTAGTGTATTAACAAACAAATATGCTGAAGGTTATCCTGGTAAGCGGTATTACGGAGGCTGTGAAGTTGTAGATCAAGCTGAACAATTAGCAATCGATCGATTAAAAGAGATTTATAATGCTGAGCATGCCAATGTACAACCACATTCAGGATCAAATGCAAATATGGGCGTTTATTTCTCTGTATTAGAACACGGTGACAAAATACTTGGTATGAAGTTAGACCATGGTGGTCACTTAACCCATGGACATCCAGTGAATTTTTCTGGAGTGCTTTATAACTTTGAGAGTTATGGTGTTGATGAAACAGGACGTATTGATTATGATGCTTTAGAAGAAATAGCATTAGACTTTAAACCAAGAATGATTGTAGCAGGTGCTAGTGCTTATTCAAGAATCATTGATTTTAAGCGCTTTAGAGAAATAGCAGATAAAATTGATGCTTATTTAATGGTAGATATGGCTCATATTGCTGGTTTAGTTGCGGCAGGGTTGCATCCAAATCCTTGTGAGTATGCGGATTTTGTTACGACAACAACGCATAAGACTTTAAGAGGACCAAGGGGTGGAGCGATATTATGTAAAAAAGAATATGCTAAAAAAGTAGATAAAGCAATCTTCCCAGGTTTACAAGGGGGCCCTTTAGAGCATATTATTGCTGCAAAGGCTGTTAGCTTTAAAGAAGCATTACAACCTGAGTTCGTTGACTATCAAAAACAAGTAATAGAAAATGCAAAAAAACTATCTGATGAATTAACTAAAAGAGGTTTTGACATTATTTCTGGCGGAACAGATAATCATTTAATGTTAGTAGACCTTAGAAATAAAAATGTGACAGGTAAAGCTGCTGAAAAACTATTAGGTGAAGTTGATATTACTGTAAATAAAAATACTATACCTTTTGATCCAGAAAGTCCTTTTGTAACAAGTGGTATAAGATTGGGAACACCAGCAGTAACAACTCGGGGAATGAAAGAAGATGACATGGTTATTTTAGCTGACTTGATAAATGATACAATTGAAGGTAAAGTTGATCAAAAAGAAATTCATGAAAAAGTTTTAGAACTTTGTAAAAGATTTCCTTTATAAAAAATATAATAAGCGTCTTATCTTTTTAGATAGGACGTTTTTTGATATAATGGAAGAAAAAGGAGAAAAAAATGGATAATTATGTTAATGAAGTACTAAAGCAGAAAATTGATAGGACAATTAAAAACTTAGAAAAAAATAATATGAAAGGATACTACGCAAAGAATGTTGAGGCACTACATGATTTGTTAGCAACTCTAATAGAAGAGGGCTCAACTATAGGATTGGGTGGCTCAATGACTCTATTTGAAACAAAAGCATTAGATTTCATAAGAGAAGGAAACTATGAGTTGTTAGACCGTTACGCCGAAGGTTTAGATGCAGAGGCTATAAAAAAAATCTATCGGGAAAGTTTTTTTGCTGACACGTATTTAATGTCAACAAATGCTATTACTGAAGCAGGAGAGTTATACAATGTTGATGGCCGCGGTAATCGCGTAGCAGCTTTAATCTATGGGCCTGATCAAGTAATTGTCATTGCAGGAGCGAATAAAATTGTAAACAACCTAGATGAAGCCATTAGTAGAAATGAATCCATTGCAGCGCCTGCAAATACGAAGCGATTGGGTTTAAATAATCCATGTAAAGAAGTAGGTTATTGTGTGGACTGTAGCTCTGAGACCCGCATTTGTAATAACTATACCTTTATAAAAAACTCATTAGAGAAAGATCGAATACATGTTATTTTTCTAAATGAAAATTTTGGTTATTAGAAATATATTGAAAGGAGTAATTTATGGCAGATTTTTGGACACATTATTATTGTGGTAGTAAATTACTAAAAAGTCATTCTGAGATGATTCAGAGTAAGAAAATATTCTACCTCGGGTGTCAAGGACCGGATCTATTTTTTTACAAGAAATATGCTGTTCATACTACTCCTAAAAATCTTGGTGAATTAATTCATGAAAAGCAAACAAAGGAAGTCTTTCATGAAGCTTTATTGTATCTTAAATCTAATTTTTCAGAAACTTTACTAAGCTACATCCTAGGATGGATTTCTCATTATATTATAGATAAAAATATTCACCCATATATTGACTCAAAAACTGACTGGAGTCATAAAAGACTGGAAGCTAATATTGATACCTATATTATTGATAAATATTTGGATAAGCCTATTTATCGAATGGATTCAAAGCAGATATTAAAAGTTACATCAGCGCATAAGGATATTATTAAACTCTACCAAATTATAGGTGAGAAAAGATTTAACCATTCTCTGTCAAAGGATGACTATAAAAAATGCCTTCGCAATTTTTCGAGATTCCATAAAGTTTTTAATCAAAAAAATAAGATTAAACGATGGCTTATTTTATTAATTGGGAAATTAATGGGAAGGAATCTTTCAATATTCTTCTACCATGGGCCAGGAGAAGTGAAATTACCAAAGGATATTCATCAGGTAGATTTTATTATCAATGAATCCATTGATGAAATATCAAAAATTATAAAAGATCTCAAAAAATTTTTAGAAGATGATGTGAGTTTAGAAAATATGTTAGAAAACTTCAAAAATATAAACTATTCTGGAATACAATATTAAATATTTAAAGAAAATAATTTTGGGTATATAATAATATTAGAGGCAGAAAGAGGTGAATAATGCATACGAAAAAAATTCTTTCTAATGTTTATAAAAAAGCAAAACGTATAAAATTTAATAACAATTCAAAATTGATTTTTTTTAGCGATGTGCATAGAGGTGACAACAGTATTTCAGATGATTTTGCCCATAATCAAAATATATATTATTATGCACTAGATTATTATTACAATAGAAATTTTAAGTACATTGAGGTAGGTGATGGCGATGAGTTATGGGAACACAGAAAGTTCAAACACCTTAGAATAGCTCATAGTGATATCTACTATCTAATGAAAAAGTTTTATGACCGCGACCGATTAGTAATGCTTTATGGAAACCATAATATGCATTTTAAGTATGACTATTATGTAAGAAACCATTTGGATTATTTTTATGATGAATATAATGAAGAAAAAAGAGAGCTATTTAAAGGGATCAATGTTCATGAAGCGGTCATATTAGAGCATGAAGAAACTGGAAAAGAAATATTCGTTACCCATGGACATCAGGGTGATTTTATTAATTATCAGATATGGGGCATTATGATGATTATTAGTCGATATATTTGGAGATTTCTAAATATAATTGGCTTTAGAAACCCGGCAAGTCCAGCAAAAAATAGACATAGAAGACATAAAATAGAAAAAAATTATTCAGAATGGATTAGAGATAACAAAACGATGATGATTATTGGACATACACATCGTCCGAAATTTCCATTGAGTAATGACCCTTCCTATTTTAATACTGGGTGCTGTGTTCATCCAAGAAACATTACAGGGATAGAAATCGAAAATGGACAGATTTCCCTAGTCGATTGGCGTATTAGACCAAATGATCAAGGGGTACTTAGTATTAGTAAGAAAAATATTAAAGGTCCAGACGCAGTAGAAAATTATATGTACTAAAAAAGTGACCTTCAAGGTCACTTTTTAAATAGTCATATATTTTTATTCGTCTTCTGTTAACTCTTCTTCTACTGGAATATTAAACTCTTTTGCTAATGCTTCTAAATCCGATTGAGCATCAGCAGTGTTGATGCTACAATTGCCTTTAAAGGTTCCGCCTTTATTAATAATAAAACTAGAAACTAAGATATCGCCAATAAGGTTACCAGTTTCTGTAATTTTTAGCTCACCAATTACTTTTACTTCGCCTTCAACAACACCAGAAATAGTTAATTGACTAGAAGTTATATCGCCAGTAATGGTTGAATTTGAGCCAACAAATACTTCCCCATTTGACTTAACATCACCTATTAATTGACCGTCAATTCTAACATTTCCTTCTGCATGGATGTTACCATTAAACTCAGTATGTTCACCAATGACTACTTCATAATTGCTACTTTTATTTTTACTAAACATAAAACCTCCTAGGCATAAGATCGTCTTCTTAAAAATCTATTATATCATTTGGATTGATAACTGCTCCGTCTTTGTGAATTTCAAAATGGACATGGGCACCAGTGACACGACCAGTGCGACCCAGCTCTGCAATCACTTGGCCTTTTTTTACTTCTGTACCAACGGGTACTAAGTTTTTGTTGTTATGTGCATAAACCGATTTATAACCATAACCATGAGAAATAATAATAACTTTACCATAGGAACCACTATACCCACTGAAAGTTACAATACCAGCGCCAGCTGCTTTAATATCATCACCAACATTGCCAACAATATCAACGGCATCATGGAAATCACTGCCACCAGTTACTGGATGTCTTCGCCAACCGTAATTTGAAGAAATTCTTCCAGAAACAGGTAATAAGTCAGGTTTAGCTTCTAAGAAATTAAGTTTATTTTCTATATCTTCGATAACATGGTTATACTCACTAATATCAAGATTGATTAATTCTGTGAACTCATCGTCAACAACTAAGTCTTCATTCTCAAGGGATTCTCTACCGAGGCTAAGGGAACGGGAAGAAGCGATTTCAACATCAAAATTATTTTCATAATTAAACTTATTAATGACTGAAACAAAAGATTCTTCAAGTTCATCTAACTCTTTTAGTCGCGTAGAATAAGTCTCTTTTTCTTCCGCTAATTTGTTTCTTAATTGATCAATGCTTGCACTTTGATTTTTTAATGTATAATCTAAACTATTTGAATATGTTTTATAATGTGCTAACTCTTCTGTTGTATTGTTATATTTAGTAGTAACTTGAATAATATCTTTGTTTAACATATAATTCTTTATAGTTACATTTGATATGTAATAAAAATTTGAAACAACTAATGTAATTAGAAGTAGTTTCGAAATGGAGAATTGAAAAGATTTCCTAGTAGAATTAGGAATAATCATAAATGTGTATTTCGATTTTAAAAGATTAATAATATAGTTTAGTCGATTCTTCATAATATTCTCTAGGCCCCTTTTGTTTTAATTCATTCACGTATAATTATAATATCAAAAAAACTATTATGAATCAACAGTTATTTCATATATAATAGGTATAATATAACAAAATATAGAGATATTTTTGGAAAAAGCTATTAAAATTAAACAACTACTTTGTATCTAAAGGATTTCTTGATATACTATTAATAGTAAAAAAATGAAAGGAATGTTATGTCTAATAAAAAAATAAACAATAAAATCGTTAGTATTGAAAAAAATTTCCGACAAATTTGTTGTAAAATTAAACAAAAAGGACGGGAAATTTTAACGGATTTTGAGATTACACCGCCTCAGTTTACTGCATTATTAATTCTTTTAGAAGAAGATAATTTGACAATCAGTGAACTAAGTAATGAAATGTATCTTGCTTGTTCTACAGTAACAGATTTACTTGATCGTATGGAAAAGAATGCGTTGCTTAAACGCGTAAAAGACGAAAATGATCGAAGAATCTCTAGGATTAAAGTATTAGAAAAAGGGTATACAGTATTAGATGAAGTATTAACAGCTAGAAGGTTGTATATTAGTGAGATTTTTGAGGAAGCAACGCCTGAAGAATTAGAAATTGTGAACCAATCTTTTTCAGTTTTAAATACATATTTTTAAATAAGGAGTGTTAAAATGGCAATTACAATTAAAGATGTTGCAAAAAAAGCAAATGTTTCAATCTCAACAGTTTCTCGAGTAATTAACAAATCTAAACCAGTAAGTGATGATGTTAGAGAACGGGTTGAAGAAGTTATTAGAGAATTGAATTATGAGCCCAATCCTATTGCAAGAAGCTTAGTAATGAAAAAGACAAACTTAATTGGCGTAATTGTGCCAGATATTTCATCCTTTTTTATAGGCGAAGTTTTAAATGCAATAGAGCAAATAGCAAAAATATATAAATATGATATTATTCTATGTAATTCCTACGCTGAAAAAGAACAAGAAATGAAATATTTAGATTTATTAAAAAATAAACAAGTAGAAGGATTAGTATTTATATCTTATAAAATTGAAAATGAACACAAAAAATTCATTAAGAATGCTGATTTTCCAGTGGTACTGATTAATCGTTACATTAAGGAACTAGATTCTATTAGTGTTTCTATTGATCATGAAAAAGCAGCTTACGATATGACAAAATATCTAGTTGACCATGAAGCCAAGAGTATTGCTTTACTGAGAAGCGGCTATTCTGATGATATGTTCATTAATGATCAATTAAAAGGTTATAAAAAAGCATTAAAAGAGAATGATATTCCTTTTGATCAGTCATTTATTTATGAAGGTGTGTTCAGAATAGAGAAAGCATATGATATTATTGAAAAAATGATAGAAGAAGATACAGTACCAGATGCAATTTTTGCAACTAATGATGACGTTGCAATTGCTGCAATGAATTGTTTGATGGATCATGATTATAAAATACCAGAAGACGTTCAAGTAGTAGGTTTTCATGATACCAAAATTGCAAATCTCTTTAGACCTAAATTGACAACAATCAAACAACCAATATTTGATTTAGGCTCTATGGCAACACGTATGTTAATTAAAACAATCAATGAAGAAACAGAACCAGATGATGAATTAATAAAAATTATGCCTCATGACTTAATTGTTCGTGAGAGTTCTAAGTAATGAATGAAATTATAAGGCTATGATGACTCATAGCCTTTTTGGATAGGAGAAAAAATGTTAGAAAATAGATTTTTACCAACGACAAGAGAAGAAATGGAAACCATTGGTTGGCAAGCATTAGACTTTATTATTGTCACTGCAGATGCATACGTTGATCATCCGAGTTTTGGCCATGCAATTATTAGTCGCGTACTGACAAATGCAGGTTATAAAGTTGGTATTATAGACCAACCCGATTGGTCTAATACAAATGATTTTAAACGATTAGGGAAACCTAGATTAGGTTTTTTAGTTTCCGCAGGGAATTTAGATTCGATGGTTAATTTATATACTGTTAATAAAATTCCGAGAAAAAATGATAGTTACTCTCCAGGGGGTATAAAAGGTAAACGACCGAAACGTCCAAGTATAATTTACTCCAATATGATTCGGCAAGCCTATGATGATGTGAATATAATTCTAGGAGGCGTTGGTCCGAGTTTAAGACGATTAGCACACTATGATTATTGGGAGGACAAAGTTAGACATTCAATTCTATTTGATTCAGGTGCTGATTTATTAATATATGGTATGGGAGAAAAACCGGTTTTATCAATCGCTGAAAGTTTAGAGAATGGTTTACCTATTGAGTATATTAATCATGTGCCAGGAACATGTTATATTAAAGATAGTTTAGATGAACTTTATGATTTTATTGAGTTGCCGTCATATACAGAAGTATCAGAAAATAAAAGGGCCTTTGCTGAAGCTTTTAAAGTTTATCATGATGAGCAAAATCCTATGACAGGAAAAGCATTGGTACAAAAACATCATCGAAAGTATGTTGTTCAGAATCCGCCACAATTGGTTTTAAATCCAGTTGAGTTAGATTGGGTACACGGCTTAGATTATCAAAGAACTTATCATCCAAAGTATGAGAAATACGGTGGTGTACCAGCTTTAGAAGAAGTAAAATTCAGCATTACAAGTGCTAGAGGTTGTTATGGTAATTGTTCTTTTTGTTCTATAACATTTCACCAAGGTCAAATTGTCCAAAGTCGTTCAAAGGAATCTATTGTAAAGGAAGCAAAGGATTTAATTAAAGACAAAGATTTTAAGGGCTATATTCATGATGTTGGTGGACCGACAGCAAATTTTAGAAAACCCTCATGTAAGAAGCAGGGTATTAAAGGGCCATGTAAAAATAAGGAATGTCTATACCCAGAACCTTGTAGTGCTTTAGAAGTGGATCATAGTGATTACTTAGAAGTATTAAGGGAAGTAAGAAACTTAGAAGGAATAAAAAAAGTTTTTATCCGTTCAGGAATACGATATGATTACTTAATGGCAGATGCAAATGAAGAATTTTTCTATGAACTTTGTGAGCATCATATCTCAGGCCAATTAAAAGTTGCACCTGAGCATGTCTCAGATAATGTCTTAAAATATATGAATAAACCATCAACGAAGGTATATGATGAATTTGTTAATAAATTTTATGAAATCAATAAAAAACTAGACAAAGAGCAATACATTATACCTTATTTAATTTCTTCACATCCAGGTTCAACTCTATCGGATGCAATAGAATTAGCAGAGTATTTAAATGAAAAAGGGTATATTCCTGAACAAGTTCAGGATTTTTATCCAACACCTGGGACACTTTCAACGTGTATGTTTTATACAGGTTTAGACCCTAGAACAATGGAAAAGGTTTATATTCCTAAATCATTTGAAGAAAAGAAGATGCAAAGAGCTTTACTGCAATTTAACTATAAAAAGAATTATGATTTAGTCTATGAAGCTCTAGTAAAGGAAAACCGCCAAGATCTTATTGGCAACGAAAAGAAGTGTTTAATCAAAAAACAAAAGAAATAAATTCCTATTGAAATTTCTTTGTAAATGTGAAAAAATATAAGTAGTGAAGAAAAGTATTCCCATTAAATATTATATATTATATATAAGCGTTAGAAAGGTGATAGTGTGTTAAGTAAAGATAAAATTGAGAGAATTAGTTTTTTATCTAGAAAATCTAAGAAAGAAGGATTAACAGCTGAAGAAATTAATGAACAAAAATCTCTCAGAGAAGAGTATTTAAAAAGTTTTCGTAAGAGTTTTAGACAAAGGCTCGATAATATTAAAGTTGTAGATAATAAAGAAGAGTACGAGCGTTTGATTAAAGAGCAAAGGGAAAAAGAAAACAGAGAATAGGGGAGGGACTATGGCGGCATCACAATATGTAATTATTCAATTAGGGGAAGAAGAATTTGCATTAGATATCTCTAATGTCGGCAGTATTAATGATTATCAAAAAATAACATTGGCACCTAATGCACCAAAGTATATTGAAGGTGTTATTAACTTACGAGGAGATATAATACCAATTATTAATCTTGCTGTGCGTTTTAGTATGGATAATAAAAATGCATTAAAAGATCGTCGGATCATTGTAGTTGAAATTGATGGCAAGCAAATTGGATTCTTAGTAGATGAGGCTTCTCAAGCAATTACCTTAGAAGATTCTGAGATAAAAGAAGCGCCTGAAATTATCCGTGGAAATGATGGAGATTATATAGATGGTGTTTGTCGGTTAGAAGATAGTATTTTACTGTTAATTAACTTAGAGAAAGTTTTAAGTCACAGTCAAATTGAAGAGCTTAAAAAAATGGAGGTTGACCTATAAAATGGGTGATGAGAAAAGTAAATTTCAAACTTTAGAAAAAGAGTTAAAAAAAGAGTTTAATAATGCATGGGAAAAAATAGAAAATAGAGATGAAGTCTTTGATCTTGCAGATGAATATAAATCTTTTTTAGATAATTCAAAAACAGAAAGATTATGTGCAGATGAAATTCTAAGATATGCCAAGGAAAATGGTTATAAGAATATTAATAATTTGATCGACTCAAAGGGATCTTTAAAAGTAGGCGATAAAGTTTATAGTAAGTTAAAAGGAAAAGCTATTATTATGGCAATTATTGGTAGCGAACCCGTAGCCAGTGGTTTAAATATTGTTGGTAGTCATATTGACTCACCAAGATTAGATTTAAAACCTAATCCACTGTATGAAGACTCAAATTTAGCACTTATGAAAACTCACTACTATGGCGGTGTTAGAAAGTATCAATGGGCTACTATACCATTAGCAATGCATGGTGTGATTATGACAAAGGATAATAAAAAAGTAAATGTGTCCTTTGGTGAAGCCCAAGATGAACCAGTATTATATATAACTGATTTATTACCACATTTAGCAAAGGATCAAAATAAAAAGACACTTGCTGAAGGCATTACAGGTGAGAACTTAAATGTAGTGATTGGTAGTATCCCTTATGGTGATGATAAAATTAAAGAAAAAGTTAAGTTAAATGTTTTAAGAATATTTAATGAAAAATATGGTATAGAAGAAGAAGATTTCTTATCAGCTGAGATTGAAATTGTTCCAGCAGGAAAAGCAAGAGATGTTGGATTAGATAGAGGCTTAATTGCGGGCTATGGGCATGATGATCGTGTTTGTGCTTTTGCATCTTTAAAAGGTATAATAGAACTAAAAGCTGTGAAAAAAACTGCTATGGCAGTCTTTGTTGATAAGGAAGAAGTTGGTTCTCATGGAAATACTGGCGCCCATTCAAAATTCGTTGAAAACACGGTTGCTGAATTAATTAATTTACAAGAAGACTTCAATCAGTTAAAAGTCAGAAGAGCGTTAGCTAATACGAAAGTATTATCTGGTGATGTTGGTGCAGCTTTTGATCCAACCTTCCCTGAAGTTTCTGAGAAAAAGAATACTGCCATTGTTGGAAATGGTGTTCAATTAGTTAAATATACAGGCGCAAGAGGCAAAGGCGGTTGTAATGATGCTAATGCAGAATTTGTAGGTGAAGTAAGACAAATATTTAATGATAATGACATTGTTTGGCAAGTTGGTGAACTTGGAAAAGTAGATCAAGGTGGTGGTGGAACAATTGCTTATATTTTAGCAAATGATGGGGCTGAAGTCGTTGATTGTGGCGTACCAGTACTCGGTATGCACTCCCCAAGTGAATTAATTTCAAAGGCAGATTTATTTATGACTTATAAAGCATATAAAGCTTTTATGAATAGATAGATATAGAAAATACTGTAAATGAGAGGTAACCTTAAAGGTTATCTCTTTTTATTTGAATATAAGAATTATTCTAGGGTATATATTTTATTAAGGTATAAAACAAAAGAATAAAGGAGAAATATGAATAATAAAGAACATCATAAAATGATGATTAAAGATTACAAAAAGCGATTTTATATTTCTTTAATTGTTACAGTTCCAATATTATTATTATCTCCAATGATTCAAGATTGGTTTAATATTGGACTATCATTTCAAGGCAGTAATTATGTTCTATTAGGCCTATCTATATTTATCTATTTTTACGGTGGCTGGCCATTCTTAAGTGGTTTAGTTGATGAAATTAAGGATAAAGCACCTGGTATGATGACTCTTATTGCTTTAGCCATATCCGTAGCTTTCTTTTATAGTGCTGCAACAGTTTTAGGTTTAAAAGGTAGCGATTTTTTCTGGGAGTTAGCGACACTTATAGACATCATGCTACTTGGTCATTGGATAGAAATGAGATCCGTTTTAAGTGCTTCAAACGCTTTAGATGAATTAGCAAAGTTAATGCCGGATGAAGCACATTTGATGAAAGATGATGAAGTTGTAGATGTTTCTGTTGATAAATTAGAAGCTGGTAATCGCGTATTAATTAAACCTGGCGAGAAAATTCCAGCTGATGGAAAGATCTTAGAAGGAAAAAGTTCAATTGACGAATCAATGTTAACAGGTGAGTCAGTGCCTGTAGAAAAATCAGAAGGTGATGATTTAATAGGTGGTTCTGTTAATGGAGAAGGCTCACTTGAAATTGAGATAAAGAATATTGGTGATGATTCCTACCTGTCAAAAGTGATTAATTTGGTAGAATCTGCTCAAAATTCAAAATCCAAGAGTCAAGACCTTGCTAATAGAGCTGCTTTATGGCTTACGATTATAGCTATAACCGTTGGTTTTACTACGCTAGGAGTTTGGTTGTTTTTAGGTAGAAGTTTTACTTTTGCCATTGCAAGAATGGCTACAGTAATGGTTATTACTTGTCCACACGCCTTAGGTTTAGCAACGCCTTTGGTTGTAGCAAACTCTACAGCACTATCGGCTAAAAATGGTCTATTGATTCGTAACAGAACAGCATTTGAAAATGCACGTAAAATAGATACTTTAGTCTTTGATAAAACGGGGACGCTGACCAAAGGATCATTTGGTGTAAATTATGTTCAAGCCTTATCAGAGGAATTTTCAAAAGAAGATATTATTCAATATGCAGGGACATTAGAACAAAACTCAGAACATCCTATTGCACTAGGAATTTTAAAGGCACTAGAAGAGAAGGACATAGAAAAGCTAGAGCTAATTGAATTCGAAGCAATAAAAGGAAAAGGTGTGAAAGGGAAAATTGATGAAAAAGATGTAAAAGTTGTTAGCCCATCATTTCTAAAAGAAAATGATTTCGAGATACCTTCTGATTTACCAGAACATAATATTTCTACAGATGTATTTGTGATAGTAAATGATAATGTGATTGGTGTTATTGGATTATCGGACCAAATTAGAGATGAATCGTATGATGCAATTAAAGCACTTAAGAAGTTAGATATCAGTTGTTGGATGCTTACAGGAGACAACGAATCAACTGCTAAAGAGGTTTCAGATAAATTGAACTTAGATGGTTATTTTGCTGAAGTACTACCTGATCAAAAGCAAGATAAAATAGAATCTTTACAAAATGAGGGGAAGTTTGTAGCAATGACAGGGGATGGCATTAACGATGCGCCTGCATTAGCACAGGCAGATATTGGGATTGCCATTGGCTCTGGAACAGATGTAGCAGCAGAAACTGCAGATATAATACTTGTGAATAGTAATCCCAAGGATGTTTTGTCTTTAATAAAATTTGGGAAAGCAACGTATCGCAAAATGCTACAAAATTTAGCTTGGGCAACAGGATATAATGTCATTGCTATACCCTTAGCAGCAGGTGTTCTGTATAGCTTTGGTATTTTAATTTCACCAGCTATTGGTGCAATACTCATGTCTCTTAGTACAGTTATTGTCGCAATCAACGCTAAACTACTTTCAGTTGAATAAAGTAAAAATGACGCCTAATTGGCGTCATTTTCGTTTAGAATATAATCTTTAAATTTTTCTGATAGTGGTGACATAATTCTTTTTTTATTGTAGGCAAAATAAAATGATCGATGAATTGTTTTGCCAAAATCAATAATGACATAATTGTCTTTAGCTTTCTTTAATACTTCTTTTGATAAAAAAGCTAGATACTCTCCTTGGTCAAGTAAATCTAAAATACATTCGTTATCTTCTATTTCAAATATAATATCTAGGTGATTATAGTTAAGTTTGTTTTTTTCATAGTATTGACTAATAGCATTTCTTGTTCCTGAGCCAATTTCTCTAGAGATAAATGAATAATTGAATGTTTTATCTAAAGGTATTTTTTCGTTTTCATCAAAGAAATTCTTGCTACCAATGAGTACAATTTCATCTTCAAAAAGATCATGGTAAATCAGGTTTGAGTGAAGCACTTTTGTACCAATAATACCAAAATCTATTTTCGACTTCAATAATAGATCAATTATTTCAAAGCTATCATGCTTTTTTAAGGTAAATCTCACATCTGGGAATTCACTATGAAATTCGCTCAGAATATTTAATAAAAAGTAGCGTTCAGGAATAGTACTAGATGAAATTTCTAACTTACCAGATATATCTTTATTAAATAGATTGATCTCATTTTTTATGTTCTTTTCCATTTGCAAAGCGTCTAAGGCATAATTATAAATTATTTCACCTTGCTTTGTAAGTTTTACTTCTTTTTTATTACGAATCAATATTACAGTATCTAGTTCCTCTTCAAGTTTATTAACATGGTTAGAAATCGTTGGTTGAGTAATGTATAGCTTTTCTGCTGCCTTTGAAAAGCTTTGGTATTCGATTATATGTATTAGACTATTAAGATGTTCAAGATTCATATCGTCTCCTTTTATCATCATGATTAAATTAATTATATGACATCAGACCACTGGTGTCTAATACTAACTAAATTTTTTTCCTTAACTTTAATAAAATGTTGCAATTTTCTTGTTAAGGTGTATAATAGATGAGTTGATTTAGAATACAATTAAGAAAAGGTGATAGATGTGATAAATGTAACAGATGTTAGTTTGCAGTTTGGTGATCAAGTACTTTTTAAAGATGTAAATGTTAAGTTTTATAGCGACAATTGCTATGGAATCATTGGTGCGAATGGTGCTGGTAAATCTACATTTTTAAAAATATTATCTGGAGAAGTCGAACCTAATAAAGGCAATGTATCCATGCCACCAGATGAACGAATGGCGGTTTTAGAGCAGGATCATTTTAAGTATGATGATTTTACTGTAATGGAAACTGTTTTAATGGGACACAAAAGATTATACGAAATTATGAAAGAAAAAGATGCCCTTTATTCAAAGGATGACTTTACTGAAGCAGATGGTTTGAAAGCTGCTGAATTAGAGGGAGAATTTGAAGAATTAGATGGTTGGGATGCAGAAATGAATGCTGAAAAAATTCTAATCGGTTTGGGCATAGAAAAGGAATCACATGGTTTAAAAATGTCAGAACTAC
>Ga0209942_1000765_pt1 | contig 18649 bp, 17 predicted proteins | sample SalPonR1_A_D2_MG_FD_185695 | JGI IMG/M metagenome (GOLD analysis project Ga0209942, IMG submission 185695) | Salt pond soil microbial communities from South San Francisco under conditions of wetland restoration - Salt Pond MetaG R1_A_D2_MG... ...
AGAAGGAGAGCGAATAGAATCACTCACTGGTGATTAAAAGCCTTCGTGTATCTTGAGACATTGTGCCCTCGTGGCAAAAATTCACTCTCGGCGTTTTATCTCTTCATAACTGTTCTCCAGGTCAATAATCGGTTCAGGGTAATCCCGCCCAATTTTTACGCCATGCAACGCTTGCTGGTCCATTGTCATTTTATGGGGTTCATGGACAAACTCCGAAGGAAGATCCTTTAGCTCAGGCAGCCAGTGGCGGACGTATTCTCCCTTTTTATCGTACTTGCGGGCCTGGCCTACGATATTAAAATATCGGTTTCTCGGGTCGTGTCCCACCGTAGCGTTATAGGCCCAATTTCCCCAATTGCTGCACACGTCGTAATCAATCAGTTTTGATTCGAACCAGGAAGCCCCCCATCGCCAGTCAAAATTCAGGTTTTGAGCCAAAAAACTCGCTACGTTTTGGCGTCCGCGATTGCTCATATAGCCGCTGGTGTTGAGCTCTCTCATATTAGCATCAATAAAAGGAATTCCGGTTTCCCCCTGTGCCCACTTTCTGAACAGCCTGGGATCACTACTCTTCTTTAACTCTTTTCCCTGAATTCCATCCAAATGAAAGATGCTGTTTCCATGCTTCATAGCAGAAAAGCGGAAATAGTCTCTCCAGATCAGTTCAAACTTCATCCAGTATGATGAGACATTTTTATGAATATTCTTTTCATACTCTTCCACTTTTTGATAAATCGATCGTGCCGAAATACAGCCATGAGCCAGCCAGGGGGAAAATTTGCCCGAGTAATTTTTGCCCAGCATTCCATTTCGGGTGAATTTGTAGTTTCGAAGTTCATCAGAATCAAAGAAATAGTGATCCAGCCTGTTCCAGGCCTCAGTTTCTCCACCCCTAAACGGAAGAACAGCCCGTTCATCGATAGATTTTTCTTCCAGGCCTAAATCATTAACTGAAGGAATATACCCATAGTCAATATTCGGGTAAGGATCCGGGAGCAGATCCGGAGCACGCAGAGGGGTTCTCACAGCAGACTTTTTTTCTACCTTTTTCCTGAACTGAGTAAAAACATTCGGAATATCCTGTAGATCGAAAGGAACATCTTCGGGATGGAACATCGTATGGGTATGGAAGGAGTGCACCGGAATTCCTCCCAGATTTTCCCTTACCGATAACTCCACGTCAATCTCTTCCGATGTAGCCTCAACAGTGCAAAATAGAGCTTTAGCATCTACGTTTTTCACCACTTCAGGGATGACCATTTCCGGATGGCCAATCTTTACAATCAGATTGCCATTTAGCTGCTCTTTAAGATTTTGAACCGATTCTATCAAGAATTGTGCTCTTATTGAGTCGGTCTTTCTAAAACCGTATTGATTATATCCAAACATTCGGGGGTCAAAACAGTAAAGACCCACGGTTTTCCCATTCAACAAACTTTCCGTCAATGGCTGGTGATCTGATATTCGCAGATCGTTTCGGTACCATACTATATTCATAGACAATTTTTTTATTTAGACAATTAGTAACAGGGAGATTTCGTTCGTTCGAACTTTAAAAATATATATGTCGAAATGCCTGTTCTTTTTTAAGTAGAATCATTCACAATCAAAGATTTTAACCTATACATAAATATTATTTTTGAACTAAATCTTACCCTGTAAGAATTTACTTTTGAGGCTCTAAAGTTCTTTTTGTTTAATGATTTAAATCCCATTAAGTTCTTTTATTGCTATTTAATTGGAATGGTAATGACTTTAAATCAATTAGATAGTAAATCATTAATTTTTCATAGCTAATTCTAACTTTATTTTAAATAGACTCATGAATTTAAAATCTACTTTTAAATTTATTTTCTTAACTATTTTTTTGATGGCTTTTTCCGCCATACCCTACTATCTGCTGGCACAGGCAGATGAAGGTGAAGAAGAGCCCTCGTTGCATGTAGGTGGGGCCGTTCGCTATAATATGATTTTAACCAGCTACGAGAGCGAAATTGATGCCAATAGCTCCCAATTTACATTTGATACGTGGCGGCTTAACGTACTGTATGATAATCCGGGTGGAATCGGACTGAATTTCGAATATCGGTTTTACCCAACTTTCGGAACTCATTTTATCAAACAGGGGTGGCTCGACTATCAGATATCGGAAGAAACCGAAGTGCAGCTGGGTGTTACTCAAGTACCATTTGGCAATATTCAGTACAACTCTCACAATTGGTGGTTTAGCCTGCCCTACTATGTTGGGCTCGAAGATGACCACGACATGGGTATTAAATTCACCAAGCGCACCGAAAACTTTCAATGGGATTTTGCCTATTTCTTCCAAGCTGAACCCGAAGGCCCATCTAACGGTGGCGACTCAAATTTTGGGGTAGGTGGCTCAGGCCGATATTCTTATGATGTGGTTCCCGGTGGAAATGCTTCACTAACAGAACGAAATCAGTTTAACGTTCGTGGCGCCTATCAGTTCGACAGTGGTGAATTTGGCGGCTCTCTTCAGTATGGCCAGCTCTACAACTCTGCACTTGAAGAGTTTAACGGACAATTTGCCGCAGCGGTACATGCAGATCTCAATAGTGGCAATTTCAATATTATGCCTCAATTTCTTTACTACAGCATGGATGCTGTCGACAACAACGGTAACGACCTTAGCACAGCTTTTATGGGTGCATACGGGATACCGTACGAAGTGTCATCAGAAGCGTGGATTGCCACGCTTGGCATCTCTTACTCGTATGATGTGGAGTGGGGTCCGATTACCAATCTCAACTTCTACAACGATTTTAGCTACATGCAGAACGCCGTTGGTGAAGGCACAACCATGAGAGCTACGGGGGATCAGCTTGCGCTGGATGATAATTTCCAGCCAACCATACAGAACATTACCGGCTTTCTGGTATCTGCCGGCCCTGTTTTCACATATTTCGATATCGCTCAAGGCGTGAATCAACCCTGGCTAACAGACAGTTTTGGTGTGGGTGTAGGCCCGGGTCATGAAGACCTTGGAATAGGTGATTCTGAATATAATATTCGGTTCAACATCAACATCGGGTTTTACTTCTAAAAAGAACCGTGACAAATAACACGACTAATCTTAACCAACGGTTTACAACATGGCTTTACGAGGACAAGATGAAACACCGGCATCGGAAAAGACCGGTATAAAAAAGTATTTCGATATTCACGGCCCTGTATTCTGGCCTTCAGTTTTTTTAATTGCTGCACTTATCATAGGAACGCTCATAGCCGGTGATGCTGCTGAGGAAGCTTTTAATACCGCTCGCATTAATATTACAGACTGGGCGAAGTGGCTTTTTGTAGCTGCCGTAAATATTTTTATAGGCTTTTCACTCTACTTTGCATTTAGCAAGTACGGATCAATCCGTCTTGGAGGCGAAAATGCAAAACCGGAATTTAGTACGGCTGCCTGGTTTGCCATGCTTTTTAGCGCCGGCATGGGTATTGGCCTCATGTTTTTTGCAGTTGCAGAACCGATGTGGCATCTGCTTTATCCACCTCATTCCGAAGTTGGCAGCATTGGTGCCACGCGCGACGCGATGGGAATAACATTTCTGCACTGGGGGCTTCACGCCTGGGCCATTTACGCTATTGTAGCCCTTGCGCTTGCGTTCTTTGCCTTCAACCGAAAACTTCCTCTCTCTTTCCGCTCGGTATTCTACCCGCTATTGGGAGACCGGATTAACGGTTGGATAGGAGATGTAATTGATACACTGGCCGTTCTGGCAACGCTTTTCGGCCTGGCTACATCTCTGGGCCTTGGGGCGTCCCAGGCAGGCGCCGGGATGGAGTACGTTTTCGGACTGGAAAATACTGTGAATTTACAGGTAATTATCATAGCCGCCGTAACTGGTGTGGCTACCATTTCTGTGGTACTTGGTATTGATAAGGGTGTAAAAGTTTTGAGTGAGTTCAATATACGGCTCGCTGCACTCTCCCTGCTTTTTATCATAGTGGTTGGCCCAACACTCTATATTCTTGGAACATTTATCCAGAGTACTGGACATTACATACAGAACTTTGCTTCCTACTCTACCTGGACACAAACATTTGAAGAGGGTGAGTTCATGACCACCTGGACCGTTTTTTATTGGGCCTGGTGGATTTCATGGTCGCCCTACGTTGGTATGTTTATCGCGAGAATTTCAAAGGGCCGCACCATCAAGCAGTTCGTTCTTGGCGTACTGATTGTGCCCACCCTGGTTACCTTTTTATGGATGAGCGGTTTTGGAGGCAGTGCACTTTTTCTCGAAACAGGCGGAATAGCCGAAATCGCGAGTGCGGTTGAAGCAGATCAGACGACATCCCTTTTTGTTCTTCTTGATCAGTTTCCACTCTCTTCCATTACCTCTTTTCTGGCTATCATCCTGGTGCTTAGCTTTTTTGTTACCTCTTCCGACTCCGGTTCACTTGTTATTGATGGACTGACCAGCGGCGGTAAAATTGAAGCCCCTGTTGGCCAACGTATTTTCTGGGCAACCACCGAGGGCCTGGTTGCTGCTGTACTTCTTTTGGGAGGCGGCCTCGGAGCCCTGCAGGCCGGGGCAATAAGTACAGGACTGCCCTTTGTGCTTATATTACTCGTAATGTGTTACAGTCTGCAACAGGGGCTCAGTAAAGAATATCGTGACCTTGTAAATAAAGACAGAGAAAAAGAGCGCGAATCCTACAGGGATATTGTCGCAAACGCCATCAAAAAACAGAAAAAAAATTAGGAGAACAACTATGCAAAATTCAAAACACTGGCTTGTATGTTTAGACCTGTCCAAAATGGACGATGTACTCATCGGGTACACAAAATTCCTGGCAAAAAAAATTGAACCCGAAACCATAACGTTCCTGCATATTGTGGACTCCGGTCCTACATCAAGGGAAATCATTGATCAGTTTCCCGAAATAAGCAATAAAGAGGAGTTTGACGAAATTATCAGGGGAGAGCTAAATGATCGAATTTATGCCCATTTTGATGATGCAGACGCTGAGATCCGTCTACTCGTGAAGGAGGGCCGGCCTACCAATAAAATCATAGAAATTGACAAAGGCATTGAGCCCGATATCCTCATTATGGGTAAAAAAGTAGGGTACATAGGTGAAGGTGTAATCCCAAAACGTATTCTTAAATATGTGCCTACATCTATCCTTTTTGTGCCTGAAAATGCCCGGTTTCAGCTTATTAATTTCTTGGCACCGGTTGATTTTTCTGAACAGTCAGCTAACGGAGTTAAAGCAGCCCTCGAACTTGCAAATGAAAGTAAAGGAAACGTTTATGCGCAGCATATTTTCGAGTACAGAGCTCAATTTTTTCCGTATATGCTATCGGAAGATGAGAAAGATAAAATCAAAAAAGAGGTAGAACAGAAAAAAGAAGATTTTATTGACACGTATAACATTCCCGATAGTGTTGAGTTTGTCCTGAGTAAGCTCAGTGAAGGTCGGCAAGCAGATTATGTGTATGAGGAAACTATCAACAAGCAGGCAGACTTAATTGTTATTGGTTCAAAATCGAAGAAGTTATCGGCACTGCTTCGCCACGATTTCACCGAGAGAATGGCGAACTATGCATTTGGTGTTCCACTTCTTATCCTAAAGAATAAAGAGAAGTACAGCAAAATCCTCAAATCGATATTTGGATAGTATTTTCCTGAAAGATGCAATGTTGAAAGCCCGGCTATAAACAGTCGGGCTTTTTATTTAAATCGCTGTGATGCCTCAACGGCAAGTGCGTCCACGCGGTTATTGAGAACATTATCGGAATGGCCTTTAACCTTGATCCAATCAATCGTATGTGGCCCGGCCGCTTCAATAATTCCCTCCCAAAGCTCACGATTTTCAACCGGCTTCTTATCAGACTTTTTCCAGCCCCGTTTTTTCCAATTCTCTATCCATCCCTTTGTAAAGGCATTGATGATTAGAGCACTGTCGCTGTGAATTCTAACGTGACACGGCATGGTTAGTGCCTTTAACCCCTCAATTACAGCTTTCATCTCCATTCTGTTATTGGTTGTATGCGTTTCACCGCCGGAAAGGGTTTTCTCCCTCCCATTATATTTCAAAAGGGCACCCCAGCCGCCCGGCCCTGGATTTCCGCTGCAGGCCCCATCAGTGTATAAAATTACTTCGGGTCTATTTCGTGACATATCTGTTGGTAATTGGTTCCAGATTCAGTTTATACTCGGCAGCAGCCTCACCCACTTTCAATTCCCAATCATCATGGTTTTCACCCGCATAAATTATCGATCGCGATGAATTGAAAATTGGGATTCCCCGGTGTTTGCGTAGTATATCTGCCATTTCATTGATCGAACCACCCTGCTTTCCAATACCCGGGATAAGAAGATGCGCTTCCGGGTGGGCTTTTAATACCGCTTCCATCCACCCCGACTGCGTGGCCCCAACCACCATTCCAATATGGGCGCTGCTCTGCCCTTGTTTTTTACTGAGTTCTTCAGCAATATATTCCCCTAACGACATTCTACCTTGAAATCGCCGTTGTAAAAAATCAGCTGCTCCCCTGTTGGAAGTCATCACCAACACAAAGACTGCTTTTTCATCACTAACCAAAAACGGGTCCAGTGTTTCGAGTCCCATCAATGGGTTTAAAGTAACAGCATCGGCTCCCAGGCGGTTAAGCAGTGCCTCACTGTATCGGGCCGCTGTGTTTCCAATATCTCCCCGCTTGGCATCCGCAATAATAATTTTACCCGACGGGATTGCATCCACAATCTGCTCCAGAGCTTCCCAACCCCTGCTTCCAAGTGCTTCAAAAAAAGCCAGATTCGGTTTATATGCACAAGCCGATGCTTTCGTAGCCTCAATAACGCGGAAAGAAAAATCTGTTATAAGCTTTATTTCATCCTTAATCTCTCGTTTTAACGGAGAAGGAATTATTGAGGGATCGGGATCCAGCCCGACGCACAACAGAGACCGGCTGGACTCTACTGCATGTTTTAATTTTTCAGTAAAATTCATAGTTAGTACGCTTCTGTCTTTGGAAGATAGATTTTAAAGTCCTAAGATAAGGCGTTTCCATTTGATGAACAGAAATTTCACAATTTTACAGGTTAAGGAAAGGTATGAGTTGGTTCGAGAAGTGGTTCAACAGCCCGATGTACGAAAAACTGTATTCCCACAGAAATATGGATGATGCAGCCCGTTTGGCGAAAATAATAGAGAATATGATTCCCGTGCAAACGCATCCCAATCTGCTCGATCTTGCATGCGGCCGCGGCAGACACTCTATATTACTGGCAAAAAAGGGATATGATGTAACAGGAATTGACCTCTCCGAAGCGGCTATTCGCAAGGCAAAATCACATGCCCACCGGGAAAAGATTGAAAATGTACAGTTTCGAACGGGAGATATGAGGGAATATCCGGGTCTTACTTTTGATGCCGTAGTAAGCCTATTTACCTCGTTCGGCTATTTTCTTGATGATGGTGAAAACATCAGGGTATTGATGAATATTCGTTCTATGCTGAAAGATAACGGAATGTTTCTGCTGGATTATCTGAACCCTGAACATGTAAAAAAGACGCTGATACCCGCTGAGAAAAAAACGATTGATGGCATCCTGTTTACCATTGAGCGAAAAATTGATGAAAACATGGTATTTAAAACGATCTCACTTTCCAACCCCGAAACAGGCGAGCCCATACAGCATACTGAACGGGTTAAGCTGTATGACCTGGAGTGGTTTAGGTTTCATCTGAAGGAGTGCGGGTTAGAAATCACCGATGTATATGGAAATTACGATGGAGACCCCTACAGCAGCGAAGACAGCCCTCGATGCATTATGCTGGGTAATCCTGTGATCTAAAGAACTGTCTCCTTAAACACCTCTTCTGCCCCGTGAGGAGGCCTGTTCAGAGTCCATGTTTCGAAGTAAAATTTTCGTTCCGAGCGTATTCGTTTACCATTGATGCTAAAAAAACGAAATTCACTTCCCACCAGCTTTTGCAGGGGATAGAAAAGAGATTTGTAAATATTTTTTTGAGAAAACAGGTGCAGGTCAAATCCCTGATGAGCTTTCTCTTTATACAGGATGTAATCATCCGACTTCAATACTTCTGCAATCTCTGATTTGATATGCCCTACATTGTTATCGTCATTAATTCTAAGATTGTCAATATCCCAGGGGCTCTCAGACTGCCCGGTAATAATCAGGGGCTCACCTATAGACGCCTCATCAAGAAACTGTTCAAAAGATACGGTTCTGTTATTCAGAAAGAGCTGATTTTCACGGAAAGCTGACCCGATGGCTTTTACTACATCAGAGTAGTTTTTCAGGCAGTTCAGGCCAAATTGCCCTTTTGACAGATCGGTTCCGGTAATATAAAATTTTGAATAGGTTGGATCTGGTTTTAAAAAATCTTCGAGGGTTGATGATGTCTGTTGCTCAGAACGGTCGAGATGACGTTCTTTGAGCGCATCCAGACGAAGATCGTGTTCATATATCAGTTTAAATATATCCATGCTGCCGTTGGTAATCTTACATTTTATAATGCGTTTTTTATAAACAAAAAAACCCCGGCAATCGCTCACCGGGGTTTATAAAGTTAATATATTGCTATTTAGATCATTGTAGCAATCACCAGGGCAACTACAGACATAAGCTTAAGCAGGATATTAAGTGAAGGGCCTGAAGTATCTTTAAATGGATCTCCAACCGTATCACCTACAACACCGGCTTTATGAGGCTCAGACCCTTTGCCATATTCAACGCCATCGATGGTAACACCTTCTTCAATCATTTTTTTGGCATTATCCCATGCACCGCCTGCATTTGACTGGAAAAGCGCCATCAAAACACCGGCTGATGTCACACCTGCAAGAAGTCCGCCGAGCATCTCAGCGCCGAGTGTTGGGCTGTCGCTGACAAATCCTGGCACAAACCCAAACAGAACAGGAACTAGAACGGCCAGTGTGCCGGGCAAAACCATTTCACGGATAGAGGCTTTAGTAGAAATAGCCACGCATTTTTCATATTCTGCTTTCCCGTCAGCAGCTTCGAAATCTGCACGATCCGTTGGTGACCAGTCTTTAAGCTCTTTGCCCTCATTTTTATTCATGGCAGCAAGAGCTTTAGTCAATTCAGGAATATCGCGGAACTGTCGGCGAACTTCCTCAATCATACTCATAGCTGCACGTCCCACGGCCTGCATGGAAAGGGCAGAAAAGAGGAAAGGAAGCATGGCTCCAATAAAAAGAGAGGCCATTACAGAGGGATTGGTGACGCTGATCATCACCTCAATACCGGGATTTACTGCTTCGAATGCTGTAATGAAAGCCGCAAAAAGTGCAAGCGCGGTGAGCGCAGCAGAACCAATTGCAAATCCTTTACCAATGGCTGCCGTTGTGTTACCAACCGCGTCAAGCTTATCGGTACGCTCACGCACTTCAGGATCGAGTTCCGCCATTTCAGCAATACCGCCTGCATTGTCAGAAATAGGCCCATACGCATCTACAGCAAGCTGGATTCCTGTATTGGAAAGCATTCCGACGGCCGCAATGGCAATACCGTAGAGCCCTGCAAAATGAAAGGCCCCCATTATTGCAACCGCTATAATAATAATCGGGATGGCTGTTGAAATCATACCTACGCCTAAACCCGCAATAATGTTCGTTGCAGAACCGGTTACTGACTGTTTAACAATAGACCAAACCGGTTTTGTGCCGGTTCCTGTGTAGTATTCGGTTATTAAGCCAATGGAAAGACCGGCTGCAAGGCCAAAAATGGTAGCCCAAAAAACTCCCATACTTGAGTATGTAACACCGTTGAATGTCCAGCTTTCGGGCAGCATCCAGCTAATAATAAAAAACGAAGCCACAAGCATAAGGGCTGCAGACAGAAATTCACCCAGGTTCAAAGCTTTTTGCGGATCCCCACCATCTTTCACACGGACAAAAAAGGTTCCAAAGATAGATGTTAAAATACCAACACCTGCAAGAACCAAAGGAAGAATTACCGCAGACAATCCATTGAAGCTATCAGCCCATGGTCCGCCGTCCATTGTAGCGCCTGCAATAAAAGCAGCACCAAGAACCATAGTACCGATGATAGATCCTACATACGATTCAAAAAGGTCGGCACCCATACCGGCTACATCGCCTACGTTATCACCTACGTTATCGGCTATAGTGGCCGGATTCAACGGATGATCTTCAGGAATACCGGCTTCTACTTTACCTACCAGATCGGCACCAACATCGGCAGCTTTCGTGTAAATACCACCACCCACACGGGCAAAAAGAGCAATAGAGGAAGCACCAAATGAAAAACCGGTTACAATGGCGAGCACTTTATTTACAGCACTTCCGTCTTCAAGGCCAAACATGTTGCTAAAAATGATAAACAGAATACTTAAGCCAAGTACGCCAAGCCCCACAACGCCAAGCCCCATTACAGAACCACCTGCGAAAGCAACCTCAAGGCCTTTCCCAAGACTGGTTCTGGCAGCCTGGGTGGTACGCACGTTCGCTTTGGTTGCGACTTTCATACCAATAAAACCGGCAAGCCCGGAACAGAAAGCCCCCATAATAAATGAAATCGATACCATCCAGCTCGATGTTACAGGATCTGCACTTAATGCGAGCAATACAGCTACCACAAGAACAAATACAGAAAGCACTTTATACTCGGCATTTAAAAATGCCATTGCCCCTGAAGAAATGCTCTTACTTATGCGTTCCATTCGTTCGGTACCGATCTCCTGCTTCGATACCCATTTAGATTTGAAAAAGGTGTATAACAGGGCAATGACACCTGCCACTGGTATTAGGTATAAAATTGTATTAGCCATAATAGATGTTTGAATTTAAGTTTAGCAATCGTGCTTAGTTAGTTAAATTGATTCATAGCTTTTTCAATGTCACCACGAATAAACGTTAAAATTGCCTCGGATGCAACCTCAAGAGACTCGTCAACCTGTTTTCTTTGAGCCGTTGTAAACGGCTCGAGTACATAATCAGCCTGTCTGCCTCTCGCGAAATCATTTCCAATGCCTATTCTTAGCCGGGGTATTTCGGTGGTCTGTATCTGACGGATAATATCACCAAGACCATTATGCCCCCCTGCACTGCCTGAAGGCCGAATCCTGATTCGCCCGGGTTCCAGGTGAATGTCGTCGTAACATACCATACAATCGGAGAGGGAGTCTCCCGACACTGAGAGCGCCTTGGATACAGCCTTTCCGCTTCGATTCATGTATGTGGTGGGTTTCAGGAGTGTAACAGGACGGCTTTTAAACTGGCCTTTACCCATAAAAAAAAGACCACTACCCTTTTCCAGGGTAATGGTCAGTTTTTTTGATAAAATATCAATCAGTTCAAAACCAACATTATGACGTGTTCCTTTATACTCAAGTCCGGGATTTCCCAGCCCTACGATTAGTGCCATAATGCTAAGAACAACGTATTATTCTTTGGTTTCTTCTTCCGTTGCTTCTTCTGCTTCTTCGCCTTCGGCCAACTCCTCTTCACCTTCAACTTCAGCTTCCACATCAAGCTCTTCATCCTCATCCACAATAGATGATTCGAACAGAGACTCTGATTTTGGTGGTGCAATGGTAACAATGGTTCGGCGCGGATCATCCAGCGGATCAATGCCTTCGAGATCCAACTCGCTCACATGAAGAGAGTCTCCAATTCCAAGTTCCGTGATGTCCAGCTCAAACTGAGCAGGTATAATTTCAGGAAGTACTTTAACGCGAACAATTCTGAGTGGCTGAAATACACGTCCACCCCCATCGCGTACACCTTTGGCAACACCGTTCAAACGAACAGGAACCTTCAGTTTTACCGGGCGTTTGGGATCCAGAACATAAAAGTCTGCGTGCAAAGGCCTGTCTGTAACCGGGTCGAACTCAACATTTTTAAGCAGAGTTTTATACTCTTTGCCATCAACTGTTAAGTTTTGGAGCTTCGTTTCACTGACAGATAGTATTTTTTCAAGGTCTGATTCATCAATGGAAAAGTGAATATTTTCTTCCATTTCAGGACCGTAGAGCACGGCGGGAACTTTTAACTCGTTCCGCAAAACGTTAACAGATTTTCTGCCAACCTCTCTTTTTTCACCTTTAAGATCGTATAAGTTTGCTTGCTTCATTGTTTTGTTTTGTCTATTTAATCATCAAATAATTCACTGATGGTGTCATTTGTATGAATTCGTTGTATAGCCTCTGCGAAAATTCCTGCTACACTCAGAACTTTAATTTTATCGGACGGCTTCCGCAGGGGAACCGTGTCTGTCACCAAAAGTTCGTCGATCGGTGAGTCTTCAATACGCTGGTACGCCGGGCCGGATAAAATCGGGTGTGTACATGTAGCTGCCACACTAAGCGCGCCGCGTTCCTTCAAAGCGGATGCTGCGTTTGTAATTGTGCCGGCAGTATCGATCAGATCGTCTACAATTAACACATTTTTACCACTTACCTCACCAATAATATTCATCACTTCAGCCACATTCTGTTTTGGGCGCCTTTTGTCGATAAACGCAAGACCAGCTCCCAGCTTTTTTGAATACGAACGCGCCATTTTCAAACTTCCCACGTCCGGTGCAACAACCACAAGGTTTTCGATCGCCTGCTTCTTGTAATGATCGATAAAAACCCTGCTTGCGTACAGATGGTCGAGCGGAATATCGAAAAATCCCTGGATCTGCGATGCATGAAGATCCATGGTCAAAATGCGGTCTGCCCCGGCTTCCACCAGAACATTTGCCATTAATTTCGACGCAATCGATACTCTGGGCTGATCTTTCCTGTCCTGCCTGGCATAGCCAAAATAAGGAATTACCGCGGTAACCCTTTTTACAGATGCCCGCTTTGCTGCATCCAAAAGAAGCAGAAGTTCAATAATGTTGTCTCCCGGAGGAGGTGTGGACTGAATCACAAAAATGTCTTCACCCCGAATACTCTGCTCATACTTAACGTAAAGCTCACCATCAGAAAACGATTTAATAGTCACTTCACCAAGTTCAGCTCCGTAGCTTTCAGCTATAGCCCGCGAAAGCGCGAGATTACTTCTCCCTGCAAATATGGCTAGTGGCGTATCCAACGAACTGTTCAGTATCCGGGTTTAGAAATAGAAAAAGGACAACCATTCTGGCATCCCTTCTTTGTAGTGTTGCCCGGGGAGGATTCGAACCCCCACTGACTGGACCAAAACCAGCTGTCCTGCCATTAGACGACCGGGCAATCTATTTTGTTGACAGACACCAAAGATAGATAGAGATCGTAAATCAATCAAGCGCGAATTGCATTTTTAAATACTTTGCAATCTCTGCAATTCTTCCGTGAGCAATACCTCTTGTACTGATGAGCCAGGCCCAGTTTTTTTATCTTCCCGCTAACCTCAAATCCTGCTTTTTTAAACGGAGCCTCTATCTTCGAAGGAACAAACGCAGCTTGTTCTGCCCAGCATGAGTAGCTCTTGTTCATCAAAGAGGTATCGTGCAGCAGCTTTCCAAGAAGATACACCGCTGGAATAAAAGCTGTATAACGTACAAGCCGGTTCATCATAGTGCCCGGTTTCGAGTTCGGTGGGATACCACTCTCAATTTTCTTCCATGAAAATTCCGGGCCTTGCAAATAATCCCGGATGCTTAGCATAGACGCCGAATATTGGAATGCAGCCGCCTGCCTCACTCTGTTTTCCGGCTTACCGGATGGACGGATCCCAGATTTTGTCCAGGTTATCTCCTCATCTTTATTCTCTTCATAAAACGCTTTATGATGAACTTTTTTTTGCCATTCGGCAATGTCATAAACGGTGCAATCTGCCGCAGACACTTTCATGGCCAGTGAACCCATCTGTACCCGGTTGGCTGAAATTCCTAGTGTGCGATATACCTGACGAATAAAAGCCTGCTTCCATGCTCTCGTAACAGGCAACCCAGCGGGATAGAACTGAATAAGCTCGTCTATTTTATAGTCGAAATATTCTTTATGGGCAGTTTCTATCTGCTGCTCAAATGCCTGCTGATGAATGAATTCCACATTACCGGCACATGGAATAGATCCCATTTTACTATGTTGGAGAAGTTCATACAGCCCTTTTTGGAGATAGGGCTTCAGACAAAGGGTGAAGGGATTCGATCCGCTTGCTGTCTCTGCCATACTCAATTCCCTGTCACTGCCTACAACATGTAGCACAACATTATTGAAGTTTTTATCAAATTGGTGGCCATGTCGAAACCACTCCTTTGCCGTTTTGTGAATCTCCACGCTGCCATGCCACTCCAAACCGCCAATAAAAATGTGTGCCCCCAAAAAGTCGGGCCCTGCTCCATTATTAAGCGTACCGTTATCCCGAATCTCAATTTTCTTACCACATGTGGTGCGTAAATTGCTGCAGTTAAATTGCAATTCCTGCCATATCCACTGTAGTAAACTCTCTTTGTAAGCCATGGGGAAGGCTTAATGTTCTAGTTCAATATCCTTTTCGTCCAGGGTAAGACCTTCTGTCGCTTTGTATAAATCGGGAATGGGTTCATGAAGCTCTTTTCTCACACGTTTTCTAAAATCTGATAACCTTTGATTTACCTGTACCATAAATTCTTTTTGCTGATCTTTCAACTCCCGTATGGCATCGGCTCTGCCGGAATTAAACGATTCCCTGCAAAATTGTTTTAAAAACTCACTGGATACCACTCCAACAGCAATCCCTGCAATGAAACTTCCACCGGCAATGGCCAGTTCTTTTTTTCGGTTTTTCATCTTGAATGTTTTTTTAGTGACTGTTCATTTTCGTAACGTATAAATGCATTGTCTGTTTTATATACTTCTAATTTTAAATAATTTTAAAGTTAATTCTAAATATTATCCCCGATGATTCTTCTGAATGAACAACGTATTATCCGTACCCTCAAAAGAATGGCCTATCAAATAGAAGAGGAGGCTAAAAGCAAGGATATCGTTCTTGCCGGATTAAATAAAAGGGGATTTATACTGGCAAATTTTCTGTTTGATGAGCTAAACAGTTTTAGAACAAAAAGCCCTGAGATCTACAGTATATTCGATGAACCTAAAAACCCTTCCGATGCCATACCAACTCCATCAGGCGAAGCTATATTGGTGGTTGTTGATGATGTAATTTTTAGCGGTGGAACCATGTTCCGGGCTATCCGAAAAGTTCCCGAGCTGGATAGCTACGAAAAAATATTAACCGCTGTGCTTGTCGACCGGGGCCATCGAAAATACCCTGTACTGGCAAGTATCGTAGGTTTTCACGCACCCACAAAACTTAACGAGCATGTTGAGCTTCAGACTGAAAATGAGCTGCCAAAAAAAGTAGTACTTACGAACTAATAACAATTCTAAATCAACTTTTTAAGCATATAATGAAAATAACAGCCTTCACTCTCCTCTTACTATTCTCATTTGTCCCTAACGTGTTTGCCCAGGACTCTGTCTCCATACCCGATACACTTAGCGGCTGGCACAATTCCTGGGAAATTGGAATCAATGGTTCGCAAGCCTCATATTCAAACTGGTCGCAGGGTGGCGTAAACAACATTGCCGCCACAGGTTCTTCAGTGTATACGGCGATCTACAGAGAAGGACGATTCTCCTATGGATTTTTAGCTAATTTCAGATATGGGAAAACCAAAATTGAGAATGAAGGTACTCGCAAAATTGACGACAGGCTGTTAATACTTAATAAGTTCCTGTATGACCTGGGACAGGAAGGATCCGACTTTAAAGCATACGGTAAAGTGAGGATCCGAACACAGTTTGATGATGGATTCAACTATGGCGCGGATGATACAGAAGAGGACGAACTAATCTCAAAATTCCTGGCGCCCGCTTACTTTACTGAAGATATTGGTATCGCCTACATACCAAGCCAACACTTTTCATTCGAGGCCGGGCTTGGACTGCAGCAAACATACATCAGTGACGAATCCCTCTCGGAAATTTACGGGCTTGATGCCGGTGATCAGTTTCGCTCGGAAGCAGGGCTCACACTTGCATCCGACTTTAATGCTGCTCTTGCAGAAAACCTCTCATTTTCAACAAACATCAACACCTTTACCAGTTTTAATAAGTCACTCAGCAGCACAGACATCATTATTTCCAATGCAATTATTGGAAATATAAACAGTTTTATGAACGCATCCCTCAATCTTGATTTTATCTACGATGACGATTTTTCTGATGAAATCCAGGTTGCCCAGGTTCTTTCCCTGGGAGTTTCATTTACGCTGCGTTAATAAAAAAATTAACCGATCGATTGAACTCTTACGCACCTTATCTGCCGCTTTTTGGAAAACTGATTAAAGAGCTCGACCAATGGAGAGAGTCGTACGGGAGCGAAATCCACTCCCGTGCCGTGCACCTCGATCCGGAAGAGATTGCTAAAACCACCGAAGCCCTTGCGGAAAAACTTAAGGGAAACTACCCCTTTCACCACCCTCAATACGCCGGACAGATGCTAAAACCACCGCATCCTGCGGCATGGCTGGCGTACGCATTAACGATGACCATCAACCCGAATAATCACGCACTCGATGGCGGCCCGCCCACCTCTGAGATGGAGAAAGAGGTGGTTAAAAGTCTGGCTTCGATGATCGGTTATAGTGATAATCATCTCGGGCATTTAACATCTGGCGGAACCATAGCCAACCTCGAGGCGCTGTTTGTTGCCCGGGAAATCCACCCCGGCAAGGCGGTTGCAGCAACCTCAAATGCACACTACACACACAGCCGTATGTGTCGGGTGCTGAATTGCAATTTTATTGAAATACCTGTTGATCAATTTGGTGCGCCGGATTTTGATTTCATCAGAAAACATGCAGCCAACATTGGGACTATTGTTGTAACCATGGGAACCACAGGACTGGGCCTTGTTGAACCACTGGCCGGTATTATTGAGGTGGCCCGGGATTATGGAATCCGAATTCATGCTGACGCCGCCTACGGTGGTTTCTTTAAACTTATCTCTGATGAGCTTCCCTCCTCCGGTCACTGGTCATACCTGGGAAACTGCGACAGCGTTGTGATAGACCCGCACAAACATGGCCTGCAGCCCTATGGATGCGGCAGTGTGCTTTACAAAGATGCCTCCGTCGGAACCTACTTTAAACACGACTCCCCGTACACCTATTTCACTTCCGATGAACTACATCTCGGTGAGATCAGCATTGAGTGCTCGCGGGCAGGAGCCGCGGCAGCTGCACTCTGGACCACCCTTCAGCTACTGCCCCTCACCAGAAAAGGGCTCGGAAGCATACTCTCCGCCACAAGAAAGGCAACACTACGGCTTGCAGAAAAAATCAGCAATGAGCCCGGCTGGCAGATCATCGCAGAACCGCAGCTCGACATTCTGGGATATTTCATAGAGCCAAAGAGTAAAAAAATCAGTGACTTGAACCATCTGAACAAAAAAATATTTCAAATCGGCATGGAAAGCCGTAAAGATGGCTTTCACCTCAGCCTGTTCAGGCTGGCTGCGAATCGGTTTACCTCCATATTCCCTGAATACGAATCCGACTGTTCGGAGGCCGTAATCCTGCGAAGTGTTTTGATGAAGGAAGAACACGATTCGTTTGCCGGCGAGCTTGCCGACCGATTGTTTACAACGGCTCAACATCTGTGACCCGTCACTTGTGACCCGTCACTACAGCCTGATGTCGAACGCTTCACTTTTTGAAGGAAATCGATAGGGATCGAGCTGATTTGCCATTGCATAAAATGATTTCGCCTCACCGGTTTCACCCGCTTTATCGTACATCTCTCCCGCCAGGTAAAAAAGCTCCGGATTTGTTGGAAATTTATCGAGAAGTTTGTTCAAAAGAGGAACGGCATCATCGAACTCTTTATCGGCCACAAGCATTTTGAGCCGAAATCGATCAAATATAGGGTCTCCCGATTCGTCCATATCAATGTAGTGCCTGCATCGGGAAAATATATTTTTTTGAAAGTAGAAGTAGACAAATAGCATGAGCAGGGAGCGATCCGGATTCACATTCTCCAGCTTATCTTCCATCGTTCGCAGGAGCTCTCTCTCGTCAGCAATTAGCAGCGTAAGAACAATGGTGAGCAGTTCCTCTTCACTCCATGATCCTCTCGTAATCTCCGTTTTCACTTCGTTCGTAAGATACTCTTTCACCGCATCCACCCACTCCTGATCAGGGTCCAGGGGGTTATCGGGGGCACCAAGCTTAAGAAAACGTTCGGGATGGGAGCTTCCATCAGGGACAGGTACAGGCTTTTTATTTCCCCATTTTTTGTAGAAAAGTGCCCTGTTTCTCCACTTTAAATCGGGGTTGAGCTGCAGTCCAAGCATTGTGAGAGTGGCGCCCGGCTGGTGATCCACGTGTGTATCACGTACCACAACAATCTCTTTTCCACTCTTTTTAACCTGCCTGCAAAAATCCTCAATTTCAAAAAAGCAGAGCCTGTACCCCTCGTCAAAACGTAGCTCTGAATCGCTCTTCACCATAAAGCAGCAGCTATCTGCACGGTCCGATTTAAGGATGGACTCATCTGTCTCCAGTTTTTTTGACTGGGCTTTTACACCTGTGTCTGAAATAACAGGCACTGCCAGGGCCGTACGCTCTGACTGCATCAGTGCTTTTTTCAGCAGCCGAATGGTATCGGGTTTTAATGTAACATCATTATGCATCAC
>Ga0209942_1000766_pt1 | contig 18637 bp, 16 predicted proteins | sample SalPonR1_A_D2_MG_FD_185695 | JGI IMG/M metagenome (GOLD analysis project Ga0209942, IMG submission 185695) | Salt pond soil microbial communities from South San Francisco under conditions of wetland restoration - Salt Pond MetaG R1_A_D2_MG... ...
TCAATCCATCTACTATATCTATTGTTCTTTGATTTAAATCTTTTCCATTATTCAACAGTGACAAACCAGAACTAACTGCATAAGGCTTTCCTAAATTATAGTAAGCATAACCAACTGCTACTCCTACTACAACATATATTGAGTATGGTGTTAGTGTCCAATGTAAGAATGAAGTTCTCATTGCCCAAAGTATAGCCTCATTACTACCAGGCTCCAGGTTCATTCCACCTGCAGGTCTAAGCGTATGCATTAGTGGTTCTACAGCACCCCAGAATACAATTCCTGTACCAATACCTGCACATAATGAGATTGCCCACCAGTTCCAAGTACTAAATGTTGGCTTTGCTTTAGGTCCTCCAAATTTAATTTTACCAACTGGATGAATACATAGAATTAATAAAAAGATTACAAACCCTAAGCATCCTAAATCTACTAACCATCCAACATTTATCATAAACCATTCAAAAAATCTCCATAATATATCTACAAAGGCATCTGCATTAGCAAATCCTAATACTATTAAAACACCAAACACTATTAATGGAAATAATGTTGGTATAATTCTAATTTTACTTAATAAAGTTTTATTATTCATAAATAACTCCCTCTTTTTTTATTTAAATGTGACCGTAATAATCTCTGTGTACTACCGCTGAATAAGCATAGTCTAATAACGTTCCCCAACTAAAAATTGGTAAGTCTAACTCTCTTTGAATTGCCCTTGCAAAAGGCTGCATACCTGTACATTCAAGCATAATCGCACCAATATCTGGATGCTTCTCTTTAAATTCTTTAGCTATTCTAATCATATCCTTTTCTGATTCATCATAATAACTTTCAGGTATTTCAGGTCTTTTTTCATGATCCCACAATGTATCAAATTGAGGACATCCATATTCATCCTGAGCACCCGCTATATGAAAATTACTATTCAGATCAATACCCGCATTTTCTAAATGAGTATCAGTCAAGAATCTTTTTTGTGCACAAATAATTCCAACAGACTTCTTTGGCCCTATTGTTTGTTGAATAAATGGAACTTGAAGCAAACTTGACATGAAAACTGGAATATCTACATATTCAGCAACATCCTTTTGAAAATATGCAAAGTATCCACACTCTGCTGCTATTGCTCTACATCCCATGTCTTCAAGTGCTTTTGCTGCATCTAATATAGGCTGTCTACAAGGAGTTTTATCTTGTTCCCAAACTAGAGTATAATTATCTACTCCCTTTGCTATTTGATACTGGATAGGAAAACCCCAAGCACTAGCATTTCTTACATCCCCTGGAAATCCTGGGTATGCATCGTCAAGAACCATAATTCCTATACCCATACCATAACATGTGTGTGTTTTTCTTGTTTTCATGTAGTTAATATTCTGATCTCTGTTCATTTTTTCCTCCTATTTATATTTTTCTTCCCATTTTTCAAGTTCTTTCAGCGTTTTTTCTTCAAGGGGAGTTGCTGAGTAATTATGAATAATATCATCTACTTTTTCATTTACCCTTTCCATTATATCAGATTCATCCGGGTTTTCCATTCTTCTGTTGAAAAGTTCTGGATACCAAATATTTTTGAAATTGCTGTATGTATGTTCATGCTGTAGATAATGTCCCCCAAACCCTACATCCTTAATTACCTCGAAAGCTATTGTTTCATCAGTTACTTCTACCCCTTTATTATAGCTTTTCATTTGATTTATAATTTCACTTGCCAATACTACCATGGCTGGTGAGACGCTGTTACAGTGATCCATTACTCCTATGTCATGTACTATGTTAGCTTTACTTAGCGAGGTTGAAAAAAGCTCCATTGTAGCTTCAGCTACTGATTGAGGGTCAACTGTTTTAGCATCTGAGCATGAAGCTGTTCCATAAAATGGAAGTCCATAAAAATCTGCCATTTCAGATGCCGCTGCTACTGCAAGATGAAACTCTGGTGCTGCATATGAGCCTATTGTAGTCTGCATGTCAAATACTGTAGGCATAGATCCATAGATTAAAGGTGCTCCTGCTTTTACTGCCTGAGTAATTACAACTCCTGCAAGTATTTCCGCATTATTTTGAGTTAATGCTCCAGCTATTGTTACAGGTGCTGTTCCTCCCATCATGCTGTAAGGCATGTATACTACTGGAATCATATTTTCTGCACTGATATATAGTTTTTCTGTACTTTCCAGCGGGTGAGTCATCGGTGGAATAGGTTCGCAGTAATTGAATATAAATGGTTTTTGAGCCAACTTATCATGTCCTCCTGCTACTACAGCTGCCATATCGATTATTTCTTTCAGTGATTCTATGTCGTTTGTTGAGAAGTTAATAGTTTTTGAAAAGTTCTTGACTGTCTCTAAAAATGTTACCTGTGACTGCACTGCAGGATCTACATCTCCACACATTCCTACAGAAAGAATAAAGCTTATATTAGGAAGGTAGTCTCCTATTTTACACATTGTCGGTATGTCACTTTTTAAATATGTTCTAGCCTTATTATCTTTGTAGGATAAGTATTCAAGTTGATCTGCGTGTGTTCCAAAATAAACGTTATTTTTACTGTCAATTACCATGTTTGGTTCTCCGTCTCTTGTATATAGAGTAACTTCTTTTGGAATTGTCTTTAAAGCTTCTTCTACAACTTCTCTTGGGAATTTTACTATTTCTCCTTCTACTATCGCTCCTTTCTCTTTTAATTTTTCTATTGTTCTGTCACCTTTAATCTTCATTCCTACATCTTCCAACAGTCTTAAGCTTGCTTCGTGTATTTTTTTTACTTTTTCTTCGCCCAAAACTGTAAAGTTTATGTTTCTTTGTACTGTAGTCATTTTTCCTCCCTTTTCTTTTGTGTTTTTATTAGAAGACTTCTTTTGAAGCCTTCTATCATTTTTTAATTTACTTTACACCTTCTCTTAGATATTTGTTTAATTCTTCTACAGACATATTGCCTAATCCTAAGTATTCTAGTGTGTAAGCGTTTTCCGTGAGATCCCTTTGTAGTATCGCACATGCTAAGTTTATCATTGAATCTATTACTGGTGTTTTTACTCCATATTTTTTACCTAATTCATGGTATACGTGACATCCTACAGGTATATCTTCTGTGATATATCTGTTTTCCATTGTGAATGGTCCTGTTCCGTACTGTATAGGGTCTTGTTCTTCAAATGGTATTACATAGTCTTCTCCCATATATTCCTGTCCAAGAACGTTTTCTCTTGAGAAAAAGTGTTCCTTTTTATATGGCTGAATTCCTACCTGAAGTTTGTCAGCAAGGTCGCATTCTTCTGTATAAAAAGTATATTGTACTTGTGATACCGATTCACAATATGCATGTGAGTAGATCGAGAATTTGTATTTATCTTCACCAAATACTCTTCCGAAATTTTCCATTGTTGATACTCCTAGTATTGCTCCAGGACAGTGAAGTACCGGATTTACATTTGAAAAGCCTGTATCTAGTACTGTATCTCCTGCTACTGCACCTTCTCCGTATGTTACTGCATCCATTGAAGGAAGATATTTTGAACTTTCTATAAATGCTTCTGTATCTTTTGCAGGCATTGCTGCTCCTCTTAAAGTCATTGCTCTGTAATATACTCTTATCTTGTGCGTTATCACATCTCCGTATTTATCTACACGGCTACCGTATGTTGAACTTGACCATCCGCCTACTATTACATCTTTTTCACATCCCGCTTCTTTCATCATTTTTCTAAATATCAATGTTCCAAAATTATCCGGGAATATATGTATTACCTGTCCGTCTTCTAGTACAGGGATTAGTTTTTCAAAAAATGGAACGTGACCAAATGTAGGTGTAGCAACTACTATAATTCCCGCTCCCTTTACTGCTTCTACTACGTCTGTTGTTACTTTTTCCATTTTTGCAAATCCTTCTCTTTCAAATCCGTAAAGGTTTGCCTGCTCTCCGTAAAACTTAATTCCTACTCTTTCTACATTCATTAATGTCTTTTGTGCAAATGGTTCTAAATCGCATAATCTTACCTTTGATCCTCCTAATGCACAATCCCCTGCTATTGCCTTTCCGACTGCTCCTGCTCCCAAGACTGCTATCGGCTTGTCTTTTAAATAACTCATATCTGCCATTGTAATATCCTCCTTGTATTTGTCTATAATATTTTTTTCTTTACACTTTTATATAGAAGCAACTTCTATGCCAAGTTTTTTTGAAATGTTTTAATCTTTAAAAGTGTTGAATTTTACGGGTTTTTGAAATAATAATAAAAATAGCTTTTTTTATTGTATGCAAATTTATTTGCGTTTATTTTTAAAAAATGCAAACATTTTCCTTAAATATCAAGTGTTATGGGAATTATGTAATTTTTAATTGCATGCAAATTTATTTGCTTTTGTTATATCTTTAATATATAATTTACAAGAGGAGGTGTTTATGGATAGAAATGATAAGATAAAAGATATTTTAGAACAAAGAATACTACCTTTGAATACTATTGAAAGTGTTGAAGATATATGCATTCACGTAGTAGATGATGAAGGAAGAACAATATGCTACTCAAAAGGATGCGAAAAAATCGAAGGACAATCAAAGGAAAATATATTAGGTAAAACCTTAGAAGAACTTTATACCTTTGCCAACAATCCTGATAATCCTCATGGTTCAATACAAATGAAGGTTTTAGAAACTGGAAATGTTATGAAAAACCAACATGTTAAATATACATCTCAAAATGGAAGAGATGTTGATGCAATAAGTTCAACATATCCTGTTTTCAATGATGACAAATCAAAAGTTTTAGCTGCTATATGTGTATTTAGAGATATTAAAGATTATGTAAGCATGGCTAACAGAATCAATAAGTTGGAGCATGAATTACTATCAGCTCAAACAAAAACCAGGAAAAATGGTACTATATATGATTTTAAGGATATTATCGGCAACAGTAAAGTAATTAAAAACTGCATAAAAGAATCTAAAAGAGCTTCTAAAAGCAATACACCTATCTTAATATACGGAAAAACAGGTACTGGAAAAGAAGTTTTCGCACAAAGCATACATAACAATAGTTTCTATTCTAAGGGTCCTTTTATTGGTATAAACTGTTCTGCAATTCCAGAAAATTTACTTGAAAGCACTCTTTTCGGAACATGTAAAGGAGCTTATACAGGAGCTGAAGAAACTGATGGTCTTTTTCAGGCTGCTACAAACGGCACTTTGTTTTTAGATGAAATTAATTCTATGAGTAAAAATCTACAAGCGAAATTATTAAGAGTTTTAGAAACGAATACTGTAAGAAAAGTAGGAAAAAATATAGAAATCCCTGTAAATGCAAGAATAATTAGTGCAACTAATGAGGATCCTATTGATGCTGTTAAAAAGAATGTCTTAAGACCAGATCTTTATTATAGATTAGCAGGTATAACTATAACTTTACCCTCATTAACTGAAAGAAGAAAGGATATTAAAGATTTAGTTGATTTTTTTATTGTAAACCAATCAAGGATTTTAGGTAAAAAAATTGATGATATATCAGAAAATGCATATAAAATACTGCTAGCCCATAATTGGCCTGGAAATGTGAGAGAACTTAAACATGTAGTGGACCATGCTCTTAACATAGCAGATTTAAACTCTACTATAATACAAAATCATAATCTTCCAAAGTACTTATGTGAAAATAACGCAAATAATTTAAAAACCAAAAATTATTCTCTTGATGGTAAAGACCTAAAATCAAAACTTAAAAACATTGAGAAAGAATTAATCATAGAGGCATATGAAAAAAATGAAGAAAATATAAGCCAAACAGCTAGAAATTTAGGTACAACAAGACAAAACCTTCAGCATAAGCTGAAGGTTTATGGTTTAAGATAATATTATGATTTGACAACTTGAAAAAAAATGATTATTAATAAATCACAGCTTTTTTTTAAGTTTACTACTTAAGCTTTTCAATAACTTCATTTCCCATTTCTATTGTAGTATTATCACCACCCATATCAGGTGTCTTTATAATACCTTCTGAAGTTACTTTAGACATAGCTTCCATTAATTTCTCAGCTGCCTTTTTTTCTCCAAGAAATTCAAGTATCATTTGACCAGCCCATATGGTAGCTAATGGATTGCAAATGCCCTTTCCAGCAATATCAGGAGCCGAACCATGAATAGGTTCAAACATTGAAGGATATTTATTTTCAGGATTAATATTTGCACCAGGTGCAAATCCAAGACCTCCAACTAAAACGGAACCTAAGTCTGTTAATATATCTCCAAAAAGATTCGATGCTACTACTACATCAAAAGTTTCAGGTTTTGTGATCATAAACATTGCCATAGCATCTGCAAATATGCTTTTTGATTTAACATTTGGATAATTATTTGATATTTCATTAAATATTTTATCCCAAAATACCATAGAGTGCTTAAGAGCATTTGATTTAGTTACACTTGTTAGTGTCCCATTTTTTTCTTCAGCAACTTCATATGCATATTTCATTATCCTCTCTGTTGCATATCTACTAAATACATTAGTTTGTATTGCTACTTCATAAGTAGAATCTTCTCTAAAAATTCCACCAATTTCTCCATATTCTCCTTCCGTATTTTCTCTTATAAAAGTAATATCCACTTCATCTTTTGTTATAACAGGTGAATATATGCCAGGCAGAAGTTTTATTGGTCTCATATTTACATATTGGTTAAATCCTTTTCTAATTGTATATAATAAACCATCGCTTGCAACATAATCAGGTACTTTAGGGTGTCCTACTGCACCTAAGTATATTGCATCAAATTTTTCCAACTTCTGTAGTCCATCAGATGGCATAACCATACCTTTATCTAAATAGTGTTCACACCCCCAAGGAAATGTTTCAAATTCAAATTTAAAGCTTCCATCAATTTCACTTAATTTATTCAAAACCTTTTCTCCAATAGGTAGTAGCTCTTTCCCCACACCATCTCCTGGTATGGAAGCTATTTTATAAGTCTTCATTTTATACCTCTCTTTTCTTAATGATTTTAAAATCTCTAACTGTTAGCTGTTTTTCACAAGCTAACATATTTATTATTATTTAGAATAATATTCAACTAACCCTCCCGATTCTATTACATTCTGCATGAATTTGGGAATCGGTTTAAATTGAAAATTTTTTTGTCCAACTTTTATCTTTCCATTTTTTATATCAATATATACTTCTTCTCCACCATTAGCATAGTCTACAGCCTCCTTACACTCAATAACAGGTATTCCTATATTAAAAACGTTTCTATAGAATATTCTAGCAACACTTTTTACAATAATAGCTGAAATACCAACTGCTTTAATTGTTATAGGTGCATGTTCTCTGGAAGAGCCGTGTCCAAAATTTTCACCACCGAATAATATATCTCCTTTTTTTACTTTATTTTTAAAATTTTGGTCATATTTTTCTAGAAAATGCTCTCTGAGTATTTCAGGTTTGAATGTAGCACAATACATTGCTGGTATTATAGTATCGGTATCGATATTATCTCCAATAATATGTGATTTGCCTTGGAATATCATTTGAGCACCTCCCTAGGATCTGTAATTTTTCCCTTTAGTGCACTTGCTGTTGCAACATAAGGTCCTCCTAGATAAATGTAGCTATCTTTATGTCCCATTCGTCCTTTGAAATTTCTTGGGGTTGTTGTTAAACAGATTTCATCTTTAGCAAGTACTCCCATCTGTGTCCCCATACATGGACCGCAATTTGGAGTTGATATTGTTGCACCAGCTTCAATAAATATTTCTATTAAGCCTTTTTTAACTGCTTCAAGATATACTTTCGGTGAACCTGGAAGTATTACCATTCTAACATTTTTTGCTATCTTTTTTCCTTTTAATATTTCTGCAGCTTGTTCAAAATCAGTTATTCTACCGTTACTGCAAGCTCCTAATACTACTTGATCTACTTTTACATCCTTTACGTTCTCAACTTTTTCTACATTTGAAGGAAGATGAGGCTTACTAACCATGGGTTTAACCTTTGATGCATCGATCTTTATTATTTTTAAATATTCAGCATCTTCATCACTTTTATGATAAATTCCTTCTCTATCTGTTTTATCTTTCAGATACTTTCTAGTTACTTCATCTGGAGGTATAATTGCTGATTTGGCACCTGCTTCAACTGCCATATTACATAAAGAGAATCTTTCCTCCATGTTCAATTCTTTTATACATTCTCCAGTTATTTCTAAAACTTTATAGTTGGCTCCATTATCTCCAAGAATACCCAACAATTGAAGAGCTAAGTCCTTTGAACATACTCCTTTGTTTAATTTTCCACTAAAATTAACTTTTATTACTTCCGGGACTTTTATCCATACTTTACCTTTGGACATTGCTACTGCAGCATCAGTTGACCCCATTCCTACTGCAAACAATCCAAGAGCTCCCATTGTACATGTATGAGAATCAGCATTTACATAAAAATCTCCAGGTACTAACATTCCTCTTTCCGGTACCAACACATGATCAATTCCCATTTCTCCAACATCAAAATGCACACACCCCTGTTCTTTAGAAAAATTCCTTATACATTTTGCACTTTCTGCACTTTCAATATCTTTTGCTGGTGAATAATGCTCTGGCATAAATAAAACCTTGCTAGGATCAAAGAGTTTTTTAGATCCTAATCTTCTAAATTGATTTATTGCTACAGGTCCAGTCATATCATTTGCTACAACAAAGTCAACCCTAGCTTCTAACAAATCTCCCTTTTTGAAATTCTTTGTATCTGTTTTTGTTTCTATTATTTTTTCAACAATGGTTTTTCCCATAATTTACTCCTGTCTTATTTAATTGTAATAATAATTAATTAGTCTCATCAAATCTTTTATACATTTTTTATTTTCAATATTTAATATAAAATCAATTATCTCTTCTAATCTACTCTCATTATTTATCCCTTCTTTTGCTAGAGATCTAAATTTATCCTTTACAAATTCGTTAGATACTGGATTTCTCCAATCTCCCAAAGGATAATCTATAACACTTTTATACTCTAATCCATTGTTTAAACTAACAATAACTGAAGTAGAATAGCTTTTTGGATATTTTTCATTTAATTCTTTATCTATTTTATAATCCGTTATACTCATCAATCTTTTTATTTCAGGATCATTTAAATTTTCTGTATTTAAATCCTCTACGTTAAATCTTTTCCTTTTTAAGGCTATGGCACCACAGTAAGGTAAACTGTGTTGCATTTCAACCATGTTTTTGGGATTTTTTTTGTCTTTCATAGGAAGCATTATATTATCAATTTGAGGTTTTTGCGAAGCAAAGACTATTGATTCTATATTTTCTATTTTAATACCATTTTCATTCATCAATTTCAGACAAGCATCAATGTTTCCACCTGCATATCTACAAGCAGGGTAAGGTTTTATGCTTGAATTTGAAAATTGCCACTCTTTACCTAATTTTCTTAATGCTTGAGTGCTATCCCATTTCTTGTTATAACTAAACGCATTAAAAGCACCAAACCTACCTTCATATACATCAATAGGGCCTGTAATTCCTTCTTTAGCCATCATTGAAGCTAAGATACCATTCCTAGCTGGTTGGGCTGCATTTACTCTCTTGGAATTATTATTATATGAATTCCATGCGTAAAGACCTCCAGCCATACTATTTATAGCTATCCCTTGAGCATTAATTAGCTCTTCTTTATTTAATCTCATAACTTTAGAGGCTGATGCTGTAGCACCCATTGTACCAAGTACTGCAGTTGGATGAAAAGATTGTTTAGGCATATCACCTAAATAAGCCGATCCAGCCCTTGCTATAACTTCATTACCTACAATGAAAGCTTCTAGAAATTCTTTTCCAGAAAGATTATATTTTTCTGACATGTTTAAGGACACAGGTATTGTAGCTGGGCTTGGGTGAGCAACAGAATCATTATGATCATCTACAAAATCAAAACTATAACCACCCATAGCATTTGCTAGAACAGCATTCATCGCTGATACTTTTTTATTTGAGCCAATTATAGTACATTCTTTTTCTCCACCAAGTTTTTCTGCTAATCTTATTGAAGGTTTAGCTGTGTCAGATATCTTTGAACCTATTAGATTTCCAATATAGTCTAATACTATATACTTAGCTTTTTCAATAACTTTATGTTCGATATCATCTAATTTTGTACTTACTATCATATCGGCAAATTCTTGTGTTATGAATTTATTATCTTTCAATTTTTCCTCCTTTAAATCAGCATCCCAATAAGGGATGCTGATTTTTTTGCTTAAACTGCATCATTACTTAACTTATTTTCTCCATTCTCTTTAAATGTAGACATACTTACAAAATAAGTTGCAATTCCACTTACTGGACCTCCTATTAATATAGAATTCAATCCAAAAGGAGAGCCTAGTATAAGCCAAACAAGTGAAACTATCATACCTGAAAGCATTCCTGCCATAATACCTTTTTTGGTAGCTTTCTTGACATATATTGTGAAAATCAAAGGGAAAAACATCCCCGCTGCATAAAGTGCTGCAGTTTTTGAAAATAGAAATAAAACCATTTTGAACTTAACTGCAAATAACAACGCTAACCCTCCCCAAACAAATGTAGCTATTCTTGAAATAACAAGTCTTTGTTTATCTGTTAAATCACTCTTAAATATAGCAATAACATCATTAGCTGTAGTTGTTCCTGCTATAAGCAAATATGAATCTGCAGTAGATATAACAACAGCAAGCAATGCTGCCATAGTTAAACCAACTAAGCCTACAGGGAAGTATTTAACTACCAAAGCCGCTACAATAGTCTCTGGGCTTCCTAAGTCAGGTATAAGAATTTTTCCTGCTAATACGGAAACTAATATTGTCCCTGATACTATAAAATACCAAATCATTGCATACCAATGAGATCTTGAAGCTGTTTTTGCATCTTTTGCAGCTAAAGTTCTCTGTATAAGTGATGCATTAGATGTCGCCGAGAAAGCATATGCGAGTGTCATTGCAAGCGCAGCCGAGAAGGACATCCCATTCATAATGTTGAAAAATTCTGGTTCTAATGTTGCTTTTATAGCATTAAACCCACCTTCTAAATTATTTATTGTAATAATTGGAACAAATATTCCTAATGCTAAAGCAAGTATAAAGAAATGAAGCGTATCATTATATGCAACTGCATATAGACCTCCTAATACAGTTATTACTGTTATGATTACAGCTCCAATTATTGTAGCTTGAGTAAAAGTTAACGTATTTCCAAAAACTAATTGAATTAACTTACCTGTAGCGGCTAATTGTGCAGCTGTAGTACCCACAACATATACCATAGTAACTAACCCTGATAGTTTAGCAGTATCCGGTCCAAATCTTCTTTCAAAAATATTTGGAAGGCTATCTGCTCCAGTATTATGAACTTTCTGACTCATCAAAGCTAATACAGACCAACCAATAGACCATGAAATAGTCATCCACAATGAAGATACCCCTAAATTATATGCCATACCTGCTTGTGCCAATACTGTCGTGCCACCTGTCATAGTCGCTGAAATCGTTGCAAAACTTACAATTAATCCTAAACTTCTGTTTGCTATATTGAAATCTTTATTGTTTGTAACCTTTTTAAAGGAATATATTCCTATAAAAACTGACGCAACCAATAATAATACCATCATTAAAACATCAATACCTTTTAATACCATAATTTCTTCTCCTTTATTTTTTGTATTATTGAAAATATTTATTTCTTCAACCTAGTAACCGTAAAACTACCCTGAGGCATAATTATTATATCTATATTTTCACCTAATTTTTCATATGCCATATTTAATGCAGTATCCATATCCCTTGCCGTTTTGAACAGCAGAAGTTTTGCTAACTCTTCCTCCAGTTCAGAAACTAAAATAAACTCGACATTATTCATCAAACTTGTAACTCCGTAGGCTTTATGTGCACCTACTTGAAAATCCGCTCTAGTAGCTTCTTCTACCTTTTCAGGTGTTTTATATTTTTTCATTATGTTTTCATATGTTTTCGACCCAGATCCGTCTCTACATTCCCCAACAACTATTACAACCCCTCCATCTTTTACTGCACTTCTAGCATTAATCATCGATTTATGAAGTTGATAAACATCTATATCTTTAGGATAACCTCCTGAGCTTACTATTACTAAATCTGCTTTCTTTTCAATTTCTACAGCATATACATCATCTACAAATTTACATGCATCTAAATGAGCTTGAATATAGTCTCCTGCAAATACTTTTAAGGTTTTCATTTCTTCGTTTAAAACTACATTTAGTAAAAATGTAGGTCTACACATTTCTACAGCTTCAATTTGGTCATCATAAACAGGATTTCCTTTTAATTTTCCTACTTTTGAATTTTCATCAAATATCATACTATGATTCTTCCTTATGGTTTCATAATATGCAACTCCCGGAAGCATTGCTTTTCTACCTCCTCCGTATCCAGCAAGGTAATGATGAAGAATACTTCCTGTAGCAACAATATGATCTGCCTCAGCAACCAAGTTATGGAAATATACAGGAGTACCAAAAGAAGTTTGTCCAAAATATTTAAATTGATTCTTGTCAAAAGGATCTCCATTGTACATTCTAACCCTTGATGCTATTTCTTCCCCTACCTCTTCTATCATTTCTTCCTTTCTCATAGGTCTGTGGGCTCCAAGTGCAAAGATAATAAATATATCATCGTCAATTATTCCGATTGAATTAAGTTCATCAAACATAACTGGTAAGAATTGATTGCTATTTGCTACTCTGGTAGAATCATTAACAATGAATGCTACCTTCTCTCCTTTTTTAAAGTTCTCTTTGAAAGGTGTACATCCTATTGGATTATTGATTGATTCCTTAATAGTCTTTCTTGGATTATCTAACACTTCAAATTTTTTCATTTTCAACTCACTTAAAACTCTTTTCGAATCAAGTTTGAAATCGATTTTTCCTTCACCATATTTTAATGAGTACGTTTTCACAGACATTTTTCCACCTCCTTTTCTATGTTTGATAATATATATAGCAAAACCCGTACCAATAATAATTATAAATTTAATTCGAATTAAATTATTTTGGAAATATTTTCATGATAGTCTATTTTTAAATAGTTCAAGTACATTTTATAATATAAGTAATTATCATATGTAATGTATCCTAAAGTCAATATTGTTAATTTATAAATTATATATGTTTCAATTTTTTCCATTTTTAATATATTGAAACATTATTGTAGTTTGTGTTATAATTAAATCCGGAGGTCAAAATGAATAAAATAAATATTGCTTGTGTAACCTATAAAAAATTAGCTTCTTTAATGAATAATGCCAAAAATATGATTAAGGATAATTCAATAAATATAGATATCATTGAAACAGAAATGCAATCACTTAATAAAAATTTAAAAGAATCTATGCTAAAAAACAACATAGACGTTTTTATAGCAGGAAGTGCATATGCAGAAATAATACAAACTACTATAAAAAAACCAGTTGTTAAAATACAGCTTACTACTTTAGATTATTTAAAAGCTTTTTCAAAAGCACAAAAATTCGGAAAAAGAGTAGGCTTGGCTAGTTTTGAATCATTGCCTAATATAGATTTTAAAGAATTTGAAACCATAATGAATATTGAAATAGTTAATATTATATATAATGATTCATTTGATTTTAAAAAAAAATTATTAGCTTCAAATATAGATTGTCTTGTCGGCGCAAGTGTGTCAAACGATATAGCATCTAATAATGATATACCAAGCGTACTCATATACAAAGGTAAAGAATCAGTAATAAGTGCAGTAGAAGAAGCCAAAAGATTGATCCTAGCTTCTTACGAAGAAAAAAGAAAGGCTGACACATATGAATCCATACTTAATTTCAATCCAAGTGGTATATTAATAACAGATGAATTTGGAAAAATCATTGTTTTTAATCCCTCAGCTGAAGAAATTTTTAACAGGCAGTATGAAAATGTAATCGGAAAAACAGTAGAAGAAATATTTCCTGAACTAAAAATAGATGAAATTTACAGAAAAGAAAAAAATCAAATAGAAACAATACTACCTTTAGAAAACAGAAGTATTTTACTTAAAGCCTTATCTATAGAAAGGGATGATGATTTAATAGGTATCCTAATAACTGCTGTAATACAAAAAAAAGGAAATTACTTAAATAAATTTTCAAATCAAAATAGAGGGTTTAAAGCCAAAAATACTTTCTCAAATATAATTGGATCTTCTATTTCAATTAAACAGCCTATAAATAAATCTAAAAAGTACGCAAGGTCAAATTCAAGCATATTGCTTTATGGAGAAACAGGCTCGGGAAAAGAAATGTTCGCCCAAAGCATTCATAACTATAGTTATAGATACAACAAACCATTTATCGGTATTAATTGTGCAACTCTTCCTGAAAATTTACTTGAAAGTGAACTCTTTGGATATACCGAAGGTGCCTTTACCGGAAGTAAAAAAGGAGGTAAAAAAGGATTGTTTGAACTAGCTGATGGTGGTACTATTTTCCTAGATGAAATTGCAGAAATACCTTTAAAGCTCCAGGCTAGACTTTTAAGGGTGATTCAAGAAAAAGAAATAATCCCAATTGGTGGTGAATCTGTAATACCAATAAATGTAAGGATTATAGCAGCAACAAATAAAAATCTTCAAGAATTAATTCCTGTTAATTTCAGAGAAGATTTATATTACAGATTGAATGTGCTTCAAGTAGATGTTCCTCCTTTAAGAAGAAGAGATGAAGATATTTTAGAATTGTTTCAATATTATTTTGAAAAGTCTATAATAAGAAATAATAAAAAAAGTATAAAAATCAGTAATAACCATTTAGATATACTTAAAAAATATTCTTGGCCAGGAAATATTAGACAGTTAATAAACACAGTTGAAAGATTTGTTCTTGAAATAGATTCACTTTATGATATGAATCAAAAAAACATAAATAAACTCTTTATAAGCTCAATAGGAGAAGAAAATCTTTTAAATGATATAATAAAAAAACACAACATAAATAGTGAAGAAATTGGTAATCTAAACTCAAAACAAATAAAAAAAGATCTTATACAAGATCTACTTGATATTTATCCTAAACAAAGAGAAAAAGTATCAGAAATCCTAGGAATAAGCAGGACTACTCTTTGGAGAATACTTTCTTAGTAAGATAATAAAAAGTCTATGCAACTATAGACTTTTTATCTTTTTTCTTTGAAATTATCAAATATGATATCCAATAAGCAGTTGGGATAATTAAAGCACCACCTATTAAGTTTCCTATGGTTACAGGTATGATGTTATTTAACCACATTTGAGACCAGGTGAAATTACCTCCTAGATATTTTCCTAAAGGTATAAAATACATATTTGCAATACTGTGTTCAAAACCTGATAAAACAAACAACATCACAGGAAACCACAATATGAATATTTTTCCTATAAAATCTTTTGCTCCTGTTTGCATCCATACTGCTAAAACCACCAAAATATTACACATTACACCTCTAATAATAGCTTGAGAAAAGGTAATAGATATCTTACTCTCAGCTATTGCAACAGCTTTTAAAGCTGCAGCTTCACCATAAAGTCCTGATTTGCTAAGTAAAAAAGCAAGAATTATAGATCCAATAAAGTTTCCAATATAAACAAAGGTCCAGTTTTTAAATACCGTTATCATTTTTTCTTTTCCAGTCATAACTGATAGAGTCATAAGATTATTTCCAGTAAAAAGTTCAGCTCCTGCCATAACAACAAGCATTATACCTACCGGAAATACTGCTGCTCCCATAAATTTAGCTAGCCCAATGTCTATGCTACCAAGAGTTTGAATTAGAATAATATCACCGTGAGCTCCAAACCCTATAAAAATTCCCGCAAGAATTCCAAGTACAATCATTTTTGTTATACTTAAATTTGCTTTTTTTGAACCTATTTCTATCCAGTTTTGAGCAATTTCATTTGGTTTCAAAAATCCTTTTTCCATTATATATTTTATGATTTAAAATCATAATCTCCTTCCATTAGTTTTTATCTATACTTATATATTATAGAGATAATGTTAAAAAAATTGATATAGTAATCAATGATAATAAATGCTCTATAACTACTACTTTGGATGCAAAATATACATCACTATGATATTTTTTTGCTAGAATAACTGTCACTGTTGCTGGAGGCAAAGAAGAATATATTATACTAACTCCTTTAGCTGTGGTAGATAAATCTATGAACTGAAGTAATAAAATCATTAACAATGGTGATATTAGAAGCTTAATAACTCCTCCATAATATATTAATTTTTCCGTTAATATCTCTCGTCTTCTTACTGATGCCAATTTACCTCCTATTATAAACATAGCTAAAGGCGTGGTCATAGCTCCAAGTACATTTAAGGTCTTGTCTATCAAGGGGGGTATGTTTATTGAAAATATAAAAACAATAAAACCAATATACAAAGCTACAAGATTAGGATTAATAAGCATGTTTTTTATTTCTGTTATTCCCAATTTATTAAAAAAAGCCATTTGGCCATAAGTCCACATTAGGATAACTATAGGAATATAATACATTGATGCAAAGAACATCCCTTCATTTCCAAATATTTGGTACACTACTGGAAATCCCATAAAACCACAATTTGTAATAACATTAGCTATTTTAAATATTTTTTTCTTCTCAATATCTTTTATTCTTGAAATTAAAATTAAATTAATAATAATAAGAATAAAACTGTGTATTATAGCTATTTTTATAATCTCCAGTCCTAAAGCAAGCTTTTCAGGAGTATAATTTATGTCAAAGGCTTTTATAATTAAGCCTGGTAAACTTATATATAATAATATGAAAGTTAAGGAATCCTCGACTTTTTCATCCATCAACCCTTTTTTTTGCAAATAATATCCGATGAAAATTAGAATTCCCATGAGTATAACGCTGTTTACTATTACTTCAGTCATACCTTACCTACAAATTATTAAGTAATTTTGCAGCTTTTACTACATGTTTTGCCAGTACAGACGTAGTAACTGAACCCACTCCTCTAGGAACAGGTGTTATAGCTTCACATTTGTCTTTGCATAATTCAAAATCTACATCCCCACACATATTTCCATTATCATCTACATTTATACCTACATCCATTACTACTGTATCTTTTGATAAATATTCATCATTAACCATTCTTGCTCTACCTACTGCTGCTACTAAAATATCTGCTTTCCTACAAATTCTCTTTAGATTTTTAGTTCTAGAATGACATATTGTAGTTGTTGAATTTTCTTTAAGCAAAAGCATTGCCATAGGTTTACCTACTACTAAAGATCTTCCAAGTACTACTGCATTTTTTCCTTCAAAATCAATTTCATAGTATTTCAACATTTCCATTACAGCTAATGGTGTCGCTGGTGGAAAACCCGTTACATCTCCTTCAGTTACTTTTCCTACATTTAATGGAGATAAGCAATCTACGTCTTTTTCTGGTGATATTATGTATTTTATTTCTTCTTCCCTCAATTGTTTAGGCAGAGGTCTAAAAATTAAAATACCGTGAGTATTACTGTCTTTATTTATTTGCTTAAGTTTTTCTGTAAACTCATATTGGGTTATTTCTTTATTTAATTCTACTACCTTAGTTTTTATTCCACATTTGTCCATCCTCTTTAATGCTCCTCTTTCGTATGAAAGATCACTTGGATTTGTTCCTACTCTTACTATTGTAAGCTTTGGGTTAATATTTTTTTCTTTAAGTTTTTCTACATCGATTTTTATTTCTTCAGTTACTGCTTGAGCAACTTCTTTCCCTGTAAGTATTTTAGCCATTACTCCTCCTAATTACCCATTATTTCTTCGACTCTTTTAAATATTTCATCTGCTTTTTTACTTCCTTCTTCTATTTTTTTTCCAATTCTTTTTTCTACTTCTTTCTTAAAAGCTTCATCTTTAATAGAATTAACGTTTACAACTACATTTAGCTTAGCACTGTAAAGAGCTGCTTTTAGACACTGAACTCCTACTCCTATATCGCTTATTATTATTTTACTTGATTTTTCTAAAAGTCTTTCATGAAGTAATATTGACTTATATATATTTTCTATCATTTCAACTGGACCAATACATGCATCTTTTAGAGCATTTTGAATCACTCTTTCTTTTTTTTTCTTTTCTTCATCCGTATCTGTTCTCATACCATATGCTTTTGAAAGGGGAAGAAAATTCTCAGCATCTGTATTTACTAAATTAACCAATTCATTTTTGAGTTCAAGACCTTCTTTAATAATTTCTTGATGTTCTTTCTCAATATCTTTAAATTTTTTCTTACCTATTGAAAAGTTTGATACCATGGTATTTAATGCAACTCCTAAAGCTCCTGTAAGTGCAGCTACACCACCACCACCTGGAATTGCTTTTTTAGATGCTAAAGCATCTATAAATTCTTCACATGTGTTTTCTGTAAGTCTCATAATTAACTCCTATATTTACAGCATGTTGGAGTTTTAACTCCAACATGCTTTTAAATTATATATTTAGAATAAGCCTGTTATTAAGCCATCATCCTGTACATCGATTAATTCAGATGAAGGAACTTTTGGAAGTCCAGGCATCTTCATTATATCTCCTGTGGATACTACTATAAATCCTGCACCA
>Ga0209942_1000773_pt1 | contig 18537 bp, 15 predicted proteins | sample SalPonR1_A_D2_MG_FD_185695 | JGI IMG/M metagenome (GOLD analysis project Ga0209942, IMG submission 185695) | Salt pond soil microbial communities from South San Francisco under conditions of wetland restoration - Salt Pond MetaG R1_A_D2_MG... ...
GAAATGATTTTGAAATACCTTTCATTTCCAATAAATATTCATTATTACTCATTCGTCCACCTCTCACATACTTTTGATAAAAAATAAAGATTCGAGTAAAGACTCGAATCTTTAAATTAGATACTTATTATTATTCGTAAGCCTTTTCAGCAAATTCAATGTTGTCAATTGTAATTTCTACATATGGTACACGAACAGCTTTGTTATCTAATTCCCATTCAGTACCTTCTAGAACGTCATTACCTAATGCTGCATTGTGTGCTAATTGTAAAGTAGCTTTACCTTGATTAGCTGCATCATTTAATACAGTACCAGCAATAGTACCTTCTTTAATTTGCTCTAAAACATCTGGAATTGCATCTACACCAACAAGTGGCATATACTTATCATCTGTAAAGTATCCGTTTGCTTGTAATGATTGTAAAGCACCTAAAGCCATACCATCATTATTAGCGATAACAAATTCAATATCATCACCGTGCTTAGATAACCAGTTATCCATTAATTCTTTAGCTTTTACAGAATCCCACATACCTGTTTGTAATTCTAATTCTTCAACTTCGATACCGTTATCTACAATTGTACTTACAGCATATTCAGTACGTGCTTCAGCATCTGGATGTCCAGGCTCACCTTTTAATAGTACATAAGATAATACGCCGTCACCATTTCTATCCCAATCTGGGTTATCTTTCCACATTTTAGAAATCATTTCACCTTGAATGATTCCTGCTTCTTTTGATGCAGTACCAACATACCAAGTTTTGTCATAACTATCTAAAGCTTCTTGAGAAGGTTCCTTGTTAAAGAATACTACTGGCAAGTCAGCTGCTTCTGCCTTTGAAATAATAGTTGGAGCTGCTTGTGGATCTACTAAGTTGATTGCTAATGAATCAACACCTCTTGAAATCATCATGTCAACTTGATCATTTTGAGTCGCTTGATTGTTTTGTGAGTCATTCATTGAAACTTCTGCTTTACCTTCTGCAGCAGATGTAATGGCTCTTCTTACAAATGACATAAAGTTATCATCATACTTGTAAATTGTAACACCAATTTCTGGCATTTCATCCATTGTTTCTTCAGCAACTTCTTCTGTACCTTCTTCAGTATCTGCTGGCTCTTCTGTCTCAGTTGCTCCACAACCAACTACAGATAATACCATTACTAAAGCTAATAATAAAACTAAAAACTTCTTCAAATAAATCATCCCCTTTTTTCTTATACTAATTTTCTATATAGAACTAGATACTTCACTTCTCTAGATCTATTTTGTTAGAACCATTACCTACATCAGCAATGTAGATTGATGGTTTATAACCAAATTTTTCTTTGTAGTGCTTAGTGAGTTCTTCACCAACAGCTTTCATTACACTTTCATTAATGATACTTACAACACACCCACCAAATCCAGCGCCAGTCATCCTAGCACCTAAAACACCTTCAGATGCTTGTAGGTATTCAGCAATATAATCCAACTCATTACAAGAAACTTCATAATCTTCCTTTAAAGATTTATGCGAGCCATTAATACACTCACCAAACTCATTTAGATCATCCCTTATTAATGCATTATGTGCTTTTTCAGTTCTTAGATTTTCAGTAATAACATGCTTGGCTCTTTTTCGATTCGTTTCATTTTTAATGAGTTCTTTTGAGGCTTCAAAATCATCCATTGTTAGTTGATTGATAATTTTCTTATTGCTATTTTCTAAAATGATTTCAAGTGCTTCTGTACTCTCAGTTCTTCTTTCATTATACTTTGACTCTGATAGTTTTCTTTGCTTATTAGAGTTAATGATCATAATTTTATTGTCTTTTAAATGTAACGGAACATATTCATGTTCAACTTTTTCGCAGTCAAGTAAAATTGCGTTATCATTTTTACCAAATGCAACGGCATATTGGTCCATAATCCCACAGTTCACTCCAATGTAATCGTTTTCCACAGCCTGAGCTATAAGAACCATCTCTTTAGTGGTTAGTTGTAAATTGAATAAATCTTTCAATCCTTCTAGTAAAACGATTTCCAGTGACGCAGATGATGATAAACCAGCACCATTAGGTATATTTCCATTTAATAACAAGTCAAACCCTTCATTGACTTCATAGCCTCTGCTTTTAAGTATTTTTATGACACCTTTCACATAACTAAACCAGTCATCAGAAAAATCTCTTTCTAAGTGGTCAAGAGTTCCAGTAATCATACCTTCGTCTACAAAATTCATTGAATAACCATTAATCATTTGATCATCTCGTTTAGCCATTAGCATATATGTACCATAGTTAATAGCACTAGGTAATACAAAACCGCCATGATAATCTACATGACCACCAATCAAATTGACTCTACCAGGAGCAAAATAACCATTTACCTTCAAATGAGAGTCAAAAACTTTCTTAAATTCATCTACTAAATTATTTAAATTCATTTATAATACCCTTTCTCAATTGTTTATATTCTAATTTTACATAAGTATTACTAAAAAGTCAAATAATTTTAGTAAATTTTTACTAAAAGTACCCCCTCATTTGAACTAACTATATAGTATCAGTTGAGCAAACGAAAATATTGTCACCATTCTTACATTTTTAGCGGAATCGTTTTCCTATGTTATAAATACGCATTTCTTATAAATAAAAAGAAGATTTAGCATTATTTCAACTAAACCTTCAAATTATTGTCCTTAAAATGTCCATAGTTTCTAAATTTCTCCCGACGCAGCCTACTTAATTCCTCTTTTTTAATATTACTATAAGCAGCCATTTGGGCTATTATTTTTTCTTTAAGTGTAATTCCTAATAACTCATAATTCAAATGGGCACCTTCATCTGGTTCTTTGATTACTTCATCTATAAGACCGAGATTTAGTAAATCTCCTGGCGTAATTTTCATCATTTCACTGGCTTCTTTAGCCTTAGCAGAATCTTTTAGTAAAATAGAACTAAAACCTTCAGGTGAAATCACAGAATAGATTGAATGTTCAAGCATCCATACGTCATTGGCTACAGCAAGTCCTAAAGCACCACCAGAACCACCTTCACCAATAATGATTGATAATATAGGAACCTCTAAATCCATCATTTCAAATAAATTTCTTGCAATGGCTTCACTTTGTCCTCTTTCTTCAGCTTCCAAACCACAATATGCTCCAGGTGTATCTATAAAATTAATGATGGGTCGATTAAATTTTTCAGCTTGCTTCATTAAACGTAAGGCTTTTCTATAGCCTTCTGGATGAGCCATCCCAAAATTTCTTTTAATATTTTCTTCTGTATCTTTGCCTTTTTGGTGGCCAATAATTGTTACCGGCGATTCTTTAATTATACCTATACCACCAATGATGGCAGGATCATCCTTATAATAACGATCCCCATGTAGTTCAATAAAATCATCACAAATTAGTTCAATTATATCCTTTGTTCTTGGTCGATTACTGTGTCTTGCTAAAGCAACACATGCCCATGCAGTTTTACTATTATTCATTATATCCCCACCTGATGAATTCTTAAAAGTCTACTTATAAAACTTTTCATATTTTTTCTTTTAACAATTTGATCAACAAAACCATGTTCAAGCAAATATTCTGAGCGTTGAAATCCCTTTGGTAACTCGGATTTTATGGTCTGTTTTATAACTCTTGGGCCAGCAAATCCAATAAGTGCTTTTGGCTCTGCGAGTATAATATCTCCCAACATGGCAAAACTAGCAGAAACGCCTCCAGTTGTAGGATCTGTTAATATCGTAATATACAAATTGCCTTGGTTGCTATGGCTTTTTAGAGCACTACTAATCTTGGCCATTTGCATTAAAGAGAAAACACCTTCTTGCATACGTGCACCACCGGATGCAGTAAAAATAATAATTGGTAAATCTTTATCCGTTGCTAGTTCTATTAACCGTGTTAGTTTTTCTCCTAATGCAGAACCCATTGAACCCATCATGAAGTAAGGGTTCATGCATGCGATTGCTATTGCCATACCATTAACCTTTCCTATCCCTGTTACAATAGCAGTTTTTTCATTACTTCTATTTTGATAGCTCCTTATTTTCTTTTCATAGCCTTCAAAACCAATAGGATTGGATGACTCTACAGCTGTAAAATACTCTTGAAAAGAATCATTATCTATAAGCAAATTAATACGTTCCCGTGGATTTAAACGATGATAACTACCACATTTAGGACAGACTTTCTCATTTTTAATCAAATCTTCTTTAAAAATAATATCCCCACAAAATTTACATTTATCATACATATCTGCAGAAATATCATTGTATCTTGAAGTTGTTTTAATATTTTTTATTTCAATGGTCTTATGCTTCTTGAAGAGCTTACCAATCATTCTGATCACCTCTATTAATTAAAAACTTTTCAATAAAACTTGTATCATAATTTGAATTAACGAAGTTCTTATCTTCCATTATTTCAAAAAGAAAAGATGTATTTAGTTTAATCCCCTCAATAGTCATCTCTCCTAAAGCACCTTTCATCTTATTAATTGCTTCTTGTCGGTTATCTCCGTGTACAATTATTTTAGTAATCATGGAGTCGTAAATCGGTGAAATCAGGTAACCATTATATATAAAACTATCTATTCTGATACCATTCCCCCCTGGAAGATTGACTATAGTTACTTTCCCTGGAGATGGTACAAAGTTATTTGAGGGATCCTCAGCATTCACACGACATTCAATGGCATGACCCGAAAATTTTATTTTCTCTTGAGAATACTCTCTATTGATACCATTGGCGATTAGAATTTGTTCTTTGATTAAATCTATCCCGGTAATCATCTCTGTTACTGGGTGCTCGACTTGAATCCGGGTATTCATCTCTATAAAGTAGAACTTCTTATTTTTATCTAATAAGAATTCAATAGTCCCGGCATTTGTATAACCAATTGTTTGAGCTGCTTGTACAGCTATACTGCCCATTTCTTCTCTTAACTGATCGTCTATTATCTTAGATGGACTTTCTTCAATGACTTTTTGATGGTTCCTCTGAATACTACAATCTCTCTCCCCTAAATGAATAACATTTCCATGCTGATCAGCTAGTATTTGAAATTCTACATGCCTTGGCTTTTCAATCAATTTTTCAATATATACTCGATCATCTCCAAAAGCATTCAAAGCTTCTTGTTTTGCTGTATTATATGCTTTTTGAAAATTATTTTCATCTTCTGCAATGCGCATGCCTTTACCACCGCCACCAGCAGAAGCCTTGATTAACACAGGAAAGCCAATGCGTTTAGATTCTTTTAATCCTTCATCAAAAGTCTCAATGACAGATGTTCCTGGAACTATTGGAACATTTGCTTTGGCCATCATCTCTCTAGCTGAAGATTTATTACCCATTAAATCAATTAGTTTTGCTTTTGGTCCTATAAAAATAATATTGCTAGATTCACATACCTGAGAAAATCTAGAATTTTCAGATAAAAAACCATACCCTGGATGTATTGCATCGCAATTGTACAATTTTGCTGTAGTGATAATTCTCGGGATATTCAAATAAGAATCAGAAAGTTTATTACTACCGATACATACACTTATATCTGCTAACTTGACATGCAAAGATTCACAATCATTCTTCGCATAAACTGCCACTGTTTCAATATCCAGCTCTCTACATGCTCTAATAATTCTAACAGCTATTTCTCCTCTATTGGCAACTAATATTCTTTTAATCATCTAATCACTACTCTATTATAAATAGTTCTTGATCATACTCTACTATATCTTCATTAGACACTAGAATTTTCTTAATCTTACAATCTTCTTTGGCAACAATTTCATTCATCACTTTCATTGCTTCAATGATGCATAAAACTTGTCCTTTCTTTACTTGCTGTCCTTCTTTTACAAATGCATCCTCATTGGGACTTGATGCTTCATAAAAAACACCGACGAGGGGGGAATTTATTGTATTTGCTTCAATTTTCTCAATATCATTTTCTTGATTCAGTTGATTATGATCTTCTATCACTTCTTTATTAATCTGACTATTGGTATCAATTTTTCTACCAGTTTTAACAATTTCCATTTCTATATCATTATTTTTAAATCTAAACTTCTCAATATTTGACTGATTAATTGTCTTAACCAATGATTGTATTTCTTCTAATTTCATACTTTTCCTCCTTAAAATATTAACTAACGCCTTTATTGTAATAAAATTAACAAGTATTGTCAATAGGTATTATAACCTGGTACTAATTATATTATCCATTTTGTCTTTTTTTCTTATAAATAATACTTATTGAAAAAAACATTTATTTTTGACCTTACATAGTATATACTTAAGTTGTACACAAGGAGGTAAAATGCATAGATTTTATAGTAGTCTCTATGAAGAGATTGGAAATGATCAGGAGTTATTAGAAGAATTAATTTCAGATTTTATTACAATTTATGAAGATAATATTCATGAATTGTCTCAATCAATTGATAATATTAATTATAAAGATATTTCATTTATTGCACACAAACTAAAAGGTTCTTCTATGAACTTTAATATGCCTAAGTTCACAAAAGCCGCTCAAGAACTTGAAGATATTGGAAAAGGAGAGTTAGATAAAGATCTTCAAAAACCATTTGATTCAATGAAAGAAGCCTTTGAGGCGTTTGTTCAAGCAAAAGACGAGTTATAAAATTATACTATTTGATGTATTTCTCATGTGTTCTTACCTTAAATGTAAGAACATTTTTTATTGCAATAAAAAAACGCCAATCAATAAGATTAACGTTTTTTTGTAATTTATTTCTTAATCAAAGATTAAATGTTCTCCATCATAATCTACATTTACTTCGGAGCCATCCTCATAGATTCCTTTTAAGTACTTCTCTGCTATTTCATCTTCTATATTTTTTTGAATAACCCTTCTTAAAGGTCTTGCACCATACTTTAAACTATAACCCTCTTCTAGAATATATTCAACCACTTCATCAGTAATCTTTAATGTCATATCTTTATCAGACATCTCTTCATTTACTTCTTCAATCATTAATTTAATAATTTCTCTTAATTCATCCTTACCTAATCGATTGAAAATTACTCGTTCATCAACTCTATTTAAGAATTCAGGTCTGAAAATCTTCTTAAGAGCCGAATCAACACTTTGTCGCATACTATTATCTGTTTGATTTCCAAAACCAACAGCAGTTTTATGATCAGTACCAGCATTTGACGTCATAATAATAATTGAATTCTCAAAGAAAACTGTTCTCCCCTGACTATCCGTTAATCGTCCATCTTCTAATATCTGTAAAAGCATGTTGAATACATCATGATGGGCCTTTTCAATTTCATCTAATAGAATAACTGAATAAGGTTTTCTTCTAACTTTTTCAGTTAACTGTCCACCTTGGTCATGTCCAATATATCCTGGAGGTGCACCAATTAATTTAGAAACTGTATGCTTTTCCATATATTCAGACATATCTATTCTTATCATAGCATCTTCATTGCCAAATAACTCTTCAGCTAAAGTTCTAGCCAGCTCAGTTTTACCTACGCCAGTTGGCCCTACGAATATAAAAGACGCTGGCTTTCGCTTTCGTTTAAAACCAGATCTATTTCTTCTAACGGTTTTAGCTAATGACTGTATTGCTTTTTCTTGTCCCACGACACGTTTTTTAAGCCGATCTTCTAAAGCTAATAGTTTAATGGCTTCTGCTTCATTAATCTTTTGTACAGGAATATTAGTCCATGCTTCAATTACATATGCAATATCTTCTTCCGTAATTTCAACATGATCTAACTCTTCTTTCAATGCATCTATTTCTTGAACAATTGTATAACTTTCCATCTTTAACTCTGCAGATTTTTGGTAATCCTCTTCAGCAGCAGCTTTTTCTCGTTGTTTATTAATTCTAGAAAGTTTATCTTCTAAAACTTTAATTTCAACTAAGCCTTTGTTCTTAAGATTTGCTCTTGAACCGGCTTCATCTATTACATCTATAGCTTTGTCTGGTAAAAACCGATCAGTTATATAGCGTTCAGATAAATAAACTGCTTTTTCTATAACATCTTTATCAATCTTTACTTTATGATAAGACTCATAGTAATCTTTAATACCTTCTAAAATCTCAACGGTTTCCAAAACAGATGGTTCATCAACTAATACTTTTTGGAATCTTCTCTCTAATGCTGCATCTTTTTCGATATTTTTCCGATATTCTTCTAAAGTAGTTGAGCCTATAATCTGAATCTGACCCTTGGCCAAAGCAGGCTTTAAAATATTGGCAGCATTCATAGAGCCACCTTGTACATCTCCTGTACCAACTAGATTATGGACTTCATCAATAACTAATATAATGTTACCATCTTCTACAACTTCATCAATAATCTTCTTTAAACGACCTTCAAATTGCCCTCTAAATTGAGTACCTGCAACGACAGCCGTTAAATCTAAAAGGTATATTTGTGCGTCATAGATCTTTTCTGGTACTTCTTCTTCAACTATTCTAACTGCTAGTCCTTCTGCAATTGCAGTTTTACCAACACCTGGTTCTCCTATGAGTACAGGGTTGTTTTTACCTCTTCTATTAAGAATTTGTATAACACGGTCAATTTCCTTGTTTCTTCCAACTACTCGATCAACAGCATTGTTTCTTGCCATTTCTGTTAAATTCGTTCCAAAACGATCAAGATTTTTAGTATTAGCACTAAACTTTTTTCCTTTACTTTTTCCGGTTTTTTTGTTTTTATTACTACTTTCAGACGTTTCATTACCTTTAAATAATGAATTAAAGGCATTCATTATTGGACTACTATCATCCCCTTCTCCATCTAAGTTCATCATACCCGGCATCATCGTTTCCATTTGCTCTTTAAAACTATCCATATCCATATCTTCAAACATGTTTTCCATTTGCTTATTCATATTATTAAATTCTTCTGTTGACATACCTGTCTTATTTTTTATTTCTTTTTCTACATCAATTCCATGCTTTTCAGCACAGTCAATACAATATCCTTTAACTTCATTCGTTTTATTTTCAATTTTATTAACAAAAACCACTGCAATTTTTTCGTGGCATTCTGAACACATCATCATAATTATCATCTCCATCTTTTAATCGTATATACATTATAACAAGTTTATCTAACTTGGTCAAAAAACTATAAGGCCAAAATCTACTTTTTAGAAAAATTTAATAAAAAAAACTCCCATATATAAATAATATACAGAAGTCTTTATAAATTAAACACAAAGGATTATTAAGATGCTTTATACAATGTAGAGTAATATCCTTTTTGAGAAAGCAACTCATGATGATTGCCTGATTCGACTATTTTTCCGTTTTTCATTACAAGAATTCGGTCAGCATCAACAATTGTTGAAAGTCTATGAGCAATAATAAAGCTAGTTCGCTCTTTTGTAATGTTGTCAATAGCCCTTTGAATAATAAACTCTGTTTCAGTGTCAATAGATGAAGTCGCTTCATCTAAAATAAATATTTTAGGATTTGCCACAATTGCTCTAGCAAAGGATATCAATTGTTTTTCACCAGTAGATAATAGATTGCCGCCTTCTCCTACATTAGAATCGTATCCATTTTCTTTCTTGATAATAAACTCATGGGCATTGACTAACTTAGCAGCATTGATTACTGCTTCATCTGTCGCATCTAGATTACCATACTTTATGTTCTCTTTAATTGTCCCACTAAACAGATGTGGGTCTTGAAGAACATAGCCAATATTTGAATGTAACCAAGATAAGCTTCTTTTACGGTAGTCTACCTCATCAATTAAGATTTCTCCATGAATTGGCTCGTAGAATCTTGATATTAAATTGATTAATGTACTTTTACCAGCCCCGGTTTCTCCAACAATAGCAATCTTTGAACCAGCTTCAACTCTTAAATTAAAGTTATTCAAAAGCGGTTCATTTTCTGTATAATGAAAAGTAACATTTTTAAACTCTATTACCCCATTGATACTTTCCCAATTTTCATACTTCTTCTCTAGTAAATCACCATACACTGCTTTAACAGCATCTGAATCATCTATTTCGAGTTTTTCATCAATTAAGTTATATACCCGTTCAATACTTGCTTGAGCAGCTTTAAACTCAGCTACAATTCTAGCAATTTCTTGTATGGGTTGGAAAAATTGTTTAGTATAAGTTAAAAACATAACTAAAGTACCGTAAGTTACCGTATTGGCTATTACTCCATTACCACCAAAATAGATAGCTAATGCCATGCCTGCAGAACTGAGTACAACGACTATTGAGAGATAAACAGCTGAAAGTACTGCTGCTTGAATTGAGCGTTCTCTCATATTCCCTGTCGTATCTTTAAAGTCATCCAAGTTAGTATCTTCACTGACTAATACCTTTGTTGCAATGGCACCTGAAATACCCTCAGCTACTTTACCAGTGATTTTAGAATTTAATTTTCTGATCAAGCGATGGGCTACTAGTAATTTATTTTGAAAAAATGTACTAATAAATACTAATACAGGCATCATACATAATACAATTATAGTTAATCGAGCATTTATCGAAAGCATAATAATTAAAACAATCGTCATCATAGAACTTCCCCAAATGAGATCTACAATACCCCAGGTGATTTTCTCACCTATACTACCAATATCGGAAGTAATTCTCGCGATAATCCACCCCTCTGCGTTTTTATCATAGTATGAGAGAGATAAATGTTGAAGTTTATTAAAAGCTTCTTTACGTAAATCATAAACGTATGTTGTCTCGAACTTACCTGCCGCTGCAATGAATGCATAAACAAAGAACGACAGAGAAGCAATTGTCACAATGTATATCATAATAAATACATTAAACATCTCAAAGTTTCTTGCTACAACAAACTCATCAATTGCATATCTATTCAAAATTGGAATAAAAGCCTCCGTTAATGCAGTTAAAAACATCAGAGCAATAATTGTTAACAGTATTTTTTTATATTTTTTCACTGACAAAATCAATTTCTTAATTAGTTCAATATTATATCTTTGTTGTTCCATTTATATCACCTTATTCGATTGTATTTTCCAAATTTTATTATAAAATCCTTCTTTTTCTACTAACTCAGCGTGGTTTCCTGAGTCAACAATTTTTCCTTGATCCAATACTAGGATTTTATCTGTTTCTCTTAAAGTATTAATTCGATGACTTATAATTATAGTCGTTAGTTGATCACTTCGATTTTTCAAAGCGCGCCGAATTTTAATATCCGTTTCCGTATCTACTGCACTTAATGAATCATCAAATATTATGATCGGTGAGTTTTTAATTAAACTCCTAGCGATAGCAATACGTTGTTTTTGACCACCAGATAATGAAACACCTTTTTCTCCCACTAATGTATCATATCCTTCATCAAACTCTAAAATATTGTCATGAATTGCCGCGATGTTTGTCACCTCTTCAATGCTTTTTTGTGTTGCTTTATGGTTCCCAAGCCTTATGTTATCTTTAATAGATTTAGCAAAGAGAAACGGTTCTTGTAAAACTAACCCTAAGTGCTGTCTTATCCACTTCTTATTAATTTTTTCTAACTCAATACCATCAATTGTAATGCTCCCAGCATCATAATCATAAAGTCTTGAAATAAGCTTGATTATGGTTGATTTACCAGATCCAGTACTTCCTAATATACCTACTGTTTCACCCTTATTAATCTTAAAAGACAAATCATTTAAGACAACATCTTCATCAAAGGCAAACCTAACATTTTTAAACTCTATATCTCCTTTGATTTTTGGCTTTATACCAGTATCCTCAGCTTCATCTATATTTTCATCAAATATTTCATTAATTCTCTTTAATGAAACTGAAGCTTTCCCAAAGTCTGTTAGGACTCTTCCCAATTGTCTAACAGGCCACATGAGCATAGTCTCATAGGTCATAAAAGCAACTATAACCCCTATGGTTAATTCACCTTGATAAGCATATTTGACACCAAAAAGTACTACTAGACTGGCTTGTGTATAACATAATAAATCTGATACGCTCCAAAAAATTGCTAATTCTTTAATTAAATAATAAATATCCTTCGAATAGCCATGATTCTTTTTGTCAAATTTATCGATTTCAGTTTTTTCCCGATTGAAGGCTTTCACTACACGTACTCCTGAAAGGTTTTCTTTTAACACCGTTGAGAGTTCAGCTTCTGATTCATCTGCTTTTTTAAATCTCTTTTTCACTTTTAAGAAGTAGAAAAAAGTGAAAGCGATGATCACTGGTACTAGAATTAAACCGACAACTGTTAGTTTAACACTTAAAGATAGCATCAAATAGGTTACTGCAATAAGCATAACTATTACTTTAACCACTTCTACAAATTGTACTGCTAAAAACCGTCTTATGGTTTCAATATCAGAAGTTGATCTTTGTATAAGATCCCCCGAGTCCATATGGCTAAAATATCTGTAAGGCAAATGCTGTATATGATTAAATAAATCATTTTTCAAATTCATAATCACATTTTCAGCAGCATAGGATGCCGCTTTTCCTTTAAAAAATAAAAATAGTCCATGAATTAGGGCAACAAAAATAATTGCAAAACATGCATAAATTAAACGGCCACGGATTAACTGTCCAAACCATTCTAAATCACCATAGGGTTCATCACCTATAAGTGAGTCAATCGAAAATTTAATTATAATTGGGATTAATAATGCAGCTATTTCTGCTATACTTACTGCGATAAAGGCTATAAGATATATTAACTTATACCCTTCAAAATACTTCAATTGTTTCTTTAATTCTTTCATATTCTAAGTTCCTCCTAAATCTGGACATAAAAAAACCATAGGTTATACCTATGGTTAAATGCATATAATTTCCCCTAGGCATAATACACCCATGGAAATTTAAAAATTATTAAATTATAATAATCTTTAAATTAATTTATAGTCCAGGCTGTATTTAAAATGATAGCTTATTTTTTCTTTTCTTGTTCTGTTCATTACATCTGCTCTAACATTAATCATTTTAAAACCTCCTTTATTATTCTACTTATGTTTCATCTACATGTCAATTGTAAACTAATATTAGATGAAAATCAAGTGAATTTTTTATTTTTTTATTCAATATATATTTTTACTCGTGTTCTACCATCATCTGCATCGATTGAAAGGATTTCGCCTTCAATTTCATTATCTATGGCTTCTAATATTATATCAATTTCCGCATTAGAAATCTGAACGCCTTCTATTTTCGAATTCAATTTACTCGCAAAAGATATACCAAGTTTTACTAGTTTAATCGGAATATTTAGATTCACTTTGCTTTCTTTTTCAGCCTCAAAAACTCGAATTTTCAAATACTTTTTACTATAGCTTCTACTTAGAGTACTCACTTCATTATTATTCTCTGTCGAATCATCTACTGCTTCTAATAAATCTGCAGCCTCTTTTGATGTAATTTTACCTTCTTCTAACATTTCAAGTATCTTTTTTCTCTCTGAACTCATAATTGCCTCCTTATTATATTTACACTTTTTTAAAACCCTTTGTACTTAGAACATCCTAACAACGAGCAAATCTCCATTGTTTTGGTTAGTTTTTCGTTTTGAATACTTTCTACTAATTATTGGGCTATTATCTGGATCTATTAAAATCCAAGCTTCTTCTAATGTAATCTTTCCTTCAACTAATTTCTCTAGTATTTTTTTTATTTTCAATTCATACCCCTTCCTATTTCAGAAGTTTGACACCTTCTTCCGGTGTTAATTCACCATTACTTATTTTTTCAAGAATTTCAGCTTTGTTAATGACAGGCTCATTGTGATCATATCCTAAAGCACCCTTTAAGTCTTTCAATTTATTTTTAACTGTTGGATAAGAAATACTAAGATCTTCTTCAATTTTTTTAATGTTTCCTTCATTTTTTATGAAGGTTAAAGCAAAATTCTTTTGTTCATCTGACAACTGGTCAAACTTAGACATTTTGAATTTACCAATAATCTCTGTGGAACAATGATTACATGAAAGTTTGGTAATTGTTAACTCGTGTTGACATACTGGACACATGCCAATCATCTTATTAATACTCACTATTAATCACCTCCTTAAAGAAAGATATCTATTTATGTATAATAATCCCTATGTTCATCTGTTTCTTATATTTATTATTATATATTGATTTTATTTATTGTCAAGTTAATTTTATTGATTCTATAAATTAATATATTGATTTAATCAATGTAACTATTAATTAAATCAATATAATTGACTATTAGATGAATATACCTATAAAAAAAGAGCTCACATATGTGAACTCTCTTTTTTAATAATCTATTTTATTTGCTCTATGAAGATTTTTACATCAATACCATTCAATTCATAGGTTTCAAAATCATCACGATCTGCCTTCATAATTTCTTGACCTAATGTTTCTTCTTTAATGTAATCTTCATATAATTTGATAGCTTTATCAAATGTTTCTTCAGTATCATAATAGATATTGATTTGATCCATCATATCGAAATCTTTATCTTTTCTGATTTGTTGAATTCTCGAAATAAATTCTCGCGCATAGCCTTCATTAATTAGATCTTCAGTTAAATTAGTATCTATAATGATGAATACATTATTTTCAATACGAATAGTAAAACCTTCTTTTGCATCCATTCGAATATCAACATATTCAGGCTTTAGCTCAAAGTCTTCTCCATCTAAATCAATCATTACAGTTTCACCATCTTTTAACTTAGGTGCATATTCACTTGCATCTAATTGAGAAAGGGCTTTGTTGAACAAGCCAACTTTGCTTCCAAGCATAGGGCCCATAACTTTAAAGTTAGGTTTTAACTCATAATTCATATATTTACCTAAGTTATCAACAAATTCAACTTCCTTAACATTTAATTCTTCTTTAATAAGGGGAATTAAATCTTCAATAAGATCTTTTTTATTTCCATTAACGACTACTTTATTAATTGGCTGTCTTACTTTGATTTTAACAGCCTCTCTAGAAGCTCTACCTAAAGTTACTAATTCTCTTACATAATCCATTTCTTTCTCTAGATCATTATTGATATGATCTTCATTTGCTTCAGGATATTTTTCTAAATGAACTGATTTTTTCTTCGTCATCTTATCATATATTTCCTCTGTTATATATGGTGCGAATGGTGCCGATAACTCAACAACTGCTAATATAATTTCATAAGTTGTTTGATAGACAGCTTTTTTATCATCATTTAGATCAGATTGCCAGAATCTTCTTCTTGAGCGTCTGATATACCAGTTAGAAAGATCTTCATCAACAAATTCCTGAATTGCCCGTACAGCTTTTGTTAAGTTATATACTTCTAACTCTTCTTCTACTACTTTAATTGTATTGTTTAACTTGGATAAAATCCACTTATCTAATTTCGTTCTCTTCTCATATGGCACATCAAAGCTTTCCACATCTATATCATCTGTATTAGCATATAGAGAGAAGAAGTTATAAACATTTTGAAGTGTTTTAAAGAACTTAGAATTAATTTCTCTTAAACCTTCAACATCAAACTTCGTTGGCGTCCAAGCAGGAGAGACATGATACATATACCATCTAACAGCATCTGCCCCATATTCATCAAATAATTCTAAAGCATCTAAAGTATTTCCCTTACTCTTAGACATTTTCTTTCCATCACTGTCTAAGATTAAATCATTTACTAATACATTTTTATAAGGTGATTTCCCCATAACAAATGAACTAATAGCTAATAAAGAATAGAACCAGCCACGGGTTTGATCAATACCTTCACATATAAAATCAGCTGGGAAGTATTCGTCAAAATCATCTTTATGTTCGAATGGATAATGCATCTGAGCAAATGGCATTGAACCACTATCAAACCAGCAGTCAATTACTTCAGGCACTCTTGTCATTTGACTATTACATTTATCACATGTTAAATGTACTTCATCTACTTCAGGTCTATGAAGTTCAATGGTTTCATCAATATCTTCAATAGCTAAATCAACTAATTCTTTTCTTGAAGCGATAGATTTTAATTCGCCACAATCATCACAACGCCAAATATTTAAAGGTGTTCCCCAATATCTTGTTCTAGAAATTGCCCAGTCATTAAGATTGTCAAGCCAATTACCAAAACGTTTTTCTCCAACGTAGTCTGGGAACCAATTAACTCCATTATTGTTTTCAATTAATCGATCCTTTATTTTAGTCATTTCAATGTACCAACTTGGTTTAGCGTAGTAAACTAAAGGTGTCTTACATCGCCAACAATGTGGGTAGTTATGTGCAACTTTTTGCTTTCGATGTAATTTATCACGGTCGTATAACCAAGTAATAATATCCAATTCAAGGCCGTCTTCCATTACAAATCTGCCTTTCCATGGGGTTTCAGTATACTTACCATCTTCATCTACTGGTTGCAATACTGGTGTATTATATTTTCTTCCTAAGTTATAATCGTCTTCACCAAATGCAGGTGCTGTATGAACAATTCCTGTACCATCATCAGTATTAACATAATCTCCAAGTGTTACCATTAAAGCATTCGTTTCATCCTCAATTTCAACAAAAGGCATCAATTGATCATACTTAACATATTCAAACTCACGACCTTTATGTTCACTAATGATTTCATAATCTCCATCAATTGCTTCGGCCGCTAACTTTTTCTCTACAATTAAAATCTTACCTTCATGTTTTGCTTTTACATATGTTTCATCTGGATGCATAGTTAAAGCAACATTTGCTGCCAAAGTCCATGGTGTAGTTGTCCATACTAAGAAGTACTCATCAGCATCACGTCGCTTAAATTTTACATAAACTGTATTGTTCTTAATTTCTTGATACCCTTGAGCAACTTCATGAGAAGCTAAGCCAGTACCACATCTTGGACAATAGGGTAAAATCTTATGCCCTTCATAAATAAAATCTTCTTCAAAAAACTTATTTAAAATCCACCATTCTGTCTCAATATAGTCATTATCTAAGGTAATATATGGATCATCTAAATCGATTAAATAAGCCATGCGCTCTGTTTGCTCTCGCCAAGCTGTTTCATATTCGAAAACTGAATCTTTACACTTTGTACAAAACTTATCTATACCAAATTCTTCAATTTCACTTTTGTTATTCAAGTCTAACTGTTTTTCAACTTCTAGTTCTACAGGTAGACCATGAGTATCCCAACCAGCTTTTCTTTTAACTTGATAGCCTTTCATCGTTTTGTAGCGACATACAGCATCTTTTAATGCTCTTGCAATGACATGATGGATTCCTGGTTTACCGTTTGCAGTTGGTGGACCATCATAAAAAATGAAGGATTCGTTACCTTCCCTCGTTTCAATACTTTCCTTTAATAAATCAATTTCATCCCAATACTCTCTAATTTTTGCTTCTCTTTCTTTAACAGAAAGTTTTTCAATACTTTCATAGCCATTCATATTTTTTCACCTCTTTTTTTATAATAAAAAAACCTAGACAAATGTCTAGGGACGTTTAAATACGCGGTACCACCCAAGTTGTTACTTATGTAACCTCTTCATTTGTTATTATCGCTAACAAAACGATATCACTTACTAAATTTCAGTGATATTACTCCAGGTGATTTTTCAATTAATCAATTTATTAGTTCACAGAAACCACTAACTCTCTTAGAAATTAACTAACTTACTTTTCCCTTCCTTGTATATATTCAACTATTTAAAATTATATATTATTTCAAACTATTCGTCAATAGTAATTGATTCATTTAGTTCTAGTTGAGACTCTATTAACGAGCGCATTTTTATCTTATACATGTTCATTTCTTTCTTAACCTCTTGAAATTCATGCCTTGCATTTAACACTTCTCTGTTGGCTTGGTCCATTATATTCTTAGCCTTATTTTCATTTTTATCTATAATATTTTCTGATTTTTGCTTAGCATTATTGATTATTTCATTAGCTGTCTCTTTTGCAACAACTAAAGCTTCAGTAATATTCTTTTCTATTCTATGAAATTTCTTTAACTCATCTTCTAATCTAGAAATTTCTTTATCCTTCATTTCCACAGTTTTTATCATATTTTCAATATCATTAGAAAGTTTATATAAATATTCATCTACTTCATTTTTGTCATAACCAGAAATTTTACTATTAAACTCTTTATTCTCTATCTCAAAAGGACTTATCATTTTTCCTCCTAAACTAATCTTTTTATTATGATTTTTAAACGATTTTTTTTACTAAAACCAAGAATTTGATCCAAAAGAATACGCCCTTCTCCTTGAACAGAAATTAAATCGCCTTCAGCCAACTCAATGTGAGGCGTATCAGCTAAGCGATGATTCACTTTAACCATATCATTTAGAACTTTCTTTTTAGATGATTTTCTATCCATAGAAAATCCTGAAGCAATGATTGCATCCAAGCGATTACTATTGATTGTTGATTTAATGTCTTTATAATTACTTTCTTTATATTTGATTTTTGATAGCAAAATTTTTTCAATGGTTATTGAAGAATGTCTTATTTTATTAATATTCATTCTTAAATAATCAACAACTGAATCCATAACAATAACATGTGCATAGTCATCATAAACATATA
>Ga0209942_1000774_pt1 | contig 18530 bp, 16 predicted proteins | sample SalPonR1_A_D2_MG_FD_185695 | JGI IMG/M metagenome (GOLD analysis project Ga0209942, IMG submission 185695) | Salt pond soil microbial communities from South San Francisco under conditions of wetland restoration - Salt Pond MetaG R1_A_D2_MG... ...
TAAAAATTTCGTAATCTGAGAAAGGATTACTTTCTATCATTTCACAGCTTTTATCATGATAGGTTTTTCTACCTGTAGATAAGTCTTCAGATATATAATAGAGTTTTGATTTGATTATGCGACTGCCACTGAAGGCATAATTATTATAGAAATTTCCTCGACTACCAAGGGGTAATCCTTGAAAAAATACAAGTAAACTAACATCAGAAATACTATTGTCCCAGTCATCTTTAGTAATCGTTGGCAAATAAAATTCATAACTAATACCAAAACTCTTTGTAATATCATTGTATTCATTAATATGATAATTCAATGATTTTTGAATTTTATCAATTATCGTTCTATTTTTTATGGCATTATATTGTCCCCTATCACTTAAAATAGTATCAGCCAATACAGATTTATTTTTTAGGGATTCATAACTACCTTTATAAAACTTATCTAAATCAACAGTATAGATCTCCAAATGATCCTCTAGATAAAATCGATAAATATAATTATTTTTTTTAAAACTATAAGGTTCTTTTGGTTGCCATATTAATCGTCTCTCTTTATCCCCACTGACATTAATGTACTCACTTTGAGCTAAAACTGAAAAGCCATCCTTTTCTATACTAACCATTGCTGGCACGTACTGGGACAATTGAATCGTACTTAAAGCTGTATCTGGCATTTCAAAATTGACTTTCAGTGTTTTAAAAAATGTTGCTTTGGCTAATGCCCGATTAATATCTTCATCATTAGTATAAACACCTATAGCATCTTCAGTAGCAGTATCAAGAATTCTATTATACATAATGCTTTGTTCAGAAGCACTCTGCAAATAATCTCTTTTTATTTTAGTCGTTATCAGAAAAGGAATCGTAATTAAAATGAAAATTATTGCTAAATCAGTAATTTTCATTTTTTACCATACCTCCATAATTTACGACTATATTTTTTTCTGGTAATTGACTCCCTAATACAATACTTTTTAGTCTTGTCGCTATGGTTTCATTTATGTTATAAACCTTCATAACAAAATAATCACCATTGGAAAGATAATAAAAAGGATCTTCTTCATCAGAGTAAATTACTTTCAGAATTTCTTTTGAATATGTATTTCTATAAGTATTTTTCGCCGTTCCTTCAAAGGTAGACAAATCTGTTACATCTAAGTAGACTGGTTGAACAACTAAATGTTCATGGGTTAGGTCGATGGAATATCTGTTACCAGTTGCCTGTAGCTTCTTTAAAAGATCATCATACATTCTAGGTGTTATATACCCAAGGTTTCTAACAGAGTCTACAAAATAAGTCACTTCATTTAATACAATTGTTCTTGAAATATAATCTTGGTTCTCAAACATATTTAAAACTGGAAATACAAATAATAAGATTACTACTAATAAAATAGCTATAAATTTACTTAATGTATTTTCCATTATTCTTGCCTATATTCTATATACATCACTTGCCCACTTTCATTGAATACTATATTCTTAAAATATTTCTCATCAGGATCTATATTTAATAAATCGTTTTTCATCTCAATTGTTACACCATCGATCATAATCGGTAAATCCTTGAAACCTATCTTTTGAGCAATGATTTCGTAGCCTAGATTATAATCTTCATCAATAATTTCTTCTTTTAATAGAAGGCTTGTAGATTTCAAATAGCTACTTTCACCTAAATCAATCAACGCTACTATTTCTCTTTGACAAAAAAGAAATAAACTTATACTTAAAACGAAAAATACCATCATTGATACTTTAAATAAAAAATTTCCTAAATTTTCAAACATTATTGCTGCGTAAAAGCTAATCCAATAATTGAATCATTTTCATTACGGATAACTTTTCCTAAGAATCTACCATTTGGATTGACATATTCATCATTACTTGTATCAATTAATTCTGAAATACTGTTGCCACCACTAGATGAAATTTCTCCAACGAAATCGTCACTGGAAAAGTTTGTTCCATCTATATCTTCTATATACCAGGAGCCATTTGGATCTTTCCCTGTTGCAACAAAAATACCAACCCTTTCTTCATCATATTTCCTTACCACATTAACGACTTCTGAACCTGAAACTTCTTGGTCTTCATAAATTGTAAATTCAGTTTCTTCAATATCGGAACTAATCTGACTAATCTTTGATGTGGAACTTTTTAGAATACCCTGACCTTGTCTTAATATGAAAAAACCTGAGGTAATCACAGCTAAGGTTATGGCTACTGCTGCACCAATCATTAACATTTTTAAAGAATTTTCCATTGTTGTCCTCCTTGTTATAAGATACCCTTCATTTGATGAGAGTAATTTAATAGTTGATTTAAACTAAATAGTAAAAAAGGTAATAATAAATAAAAAAATAAAGTAAAACTAAGGGGTACAAAAGCAATTAATTTACCAATCATCCCCTTCTTCTCAATTAGCAATTCGTTGTCTTGTTTCCTTTTTTCTTGGTAATACTTCCGTTCAATGACAAGTTCATCAAAGGCCAATGCTAAAGGAATTTTTTCACTTGCGTTGATTAAATTATCAACAATACGAATAAAAGATGTATAAGCTTCATCCTGTTTTAGAGTTTTTAAAGCATCTAGATCACCTGATTCAAAATCATTAAGACATTTATTGATTGATCGTTTGAATATTGTTGAAAACTGTTCCATCCAACGCAGTACTTCTTCAACAGATATGCGTTCAAAATACATAATCATTAATATAATAGTATGCATTTGGATTACTTCTTCTTCAATAGTCATTAGTCGCATTTTCTTTTTAAATTTTAGTAGCAGTGTCGGCCATTGATAAGCTATTAGACTTACAAAAGAAGCAACAATCAAATACCACCACTTAAAATATAAATCTTTGTAAGCATTGATCTTATTGTAGATCCTATTACTTTCTACAACCAATACTTTCCTGGATAACTTTTCACGACTGGCAAGGTATTCTTGTACCTCTACTTGACTAAAGCTTTCGTTCTTTAATGTTTCAATATAAACTTGGTCTGGTTTTGATAAATAACTTTCTTCCGTTAGAAGTATTTGATTACCACTAATAATAATGGCATTAACCATTACGACTAGACTTACTAAGAATAAACACATAGCTGCAATTAACTTTGTCAAATAGTAGACGCTAACAGATTTTGTGTAACCTGCATCCTTTAAAAAATTCTCATCTTTTAAATACTGACTATAATCTGAGTTAATTTTTGTTTCAATTAACCTTTTTAACCACCGGATCTTAAGTAATCCCTCGTAAATTTTTGAATTATGATTCCTCTCCTGTTCTTCATTGCTTTTCATTTTACTAATGAGCACATAGGAAGCAATAACTAATAAAAAAGTTCCTAAATCTATATAAAAACCATACTTCCCATTAAAGTAAATGCTTAACTCAGGTAAGTTCATAAGTGCCCATTTTTCTAATGGTTTAATAAAGAATATTGGTAAAACTGTTATTAATGATAAACTTTTAAATAGATAGTTTAACCGTTCTTTTCTCAGTAACTCGTACTTAATTTCTTGCTTTAGATAATTCATATTTCTTAAAAATACTGATTCTTCATTAACGACTCTATCACCAAATTTCTGTACCAGGTGAGCCAATGCAATGAAATTCTTAAAAAACTTATTTGGTGCCAGATCATAATAATTTTCCATTGCATTCTCTGGTGCCTCAGATGATAAAATATCATACATCTTCTTAGCATGAAGACTCATTTCAAAATTTCTTTTTGTCACATTCTTAGTAGTATCATAAACCGCTTCATCAATCATTTTATGGTTATGATAATGATGTTTTACTTCTGATAAGAAATCTTCAAATTGAATCAAAAGTTTCTTTTCCATATCTCCAATATATAGATTCAAAAATTGTTGATTCATAATCATAAGCATCGTTAAACCTAATAATAGGAAGTACAAACTATCCACTGAATAAAGCAAGAATGTCCCCAGAAGAAAAGTGAATCCAAAAGCATATAAGATTAATTGGGTTGACTTTTTCCTAATGGTTTTCTCGTCCGTTAGTTCAATGAATTTTAGTTTCCTCTCAACTTTCTTTAAATACCCCTTTAGAAGAGGCATTTTTTCTAGATATTTATGTATTTTTAATAAAAATTTTGAATCTTTTCCAAAGGATTTTCTCATAACTTTACGTTTTTTTAATTGCTTTAATTGATAAAATGCATAAGCAAAAATAATTAAAGCAACTACTATTATACTGAATAGAATTTTTATAATTATCTCATTACTCATAATGCACCAAACCATTATTTTCAGCAAATGCTATAAATTCCTTTTTATTCCTAGGTTCAAGTGCTTTTATAATTTTCTCATATGACTGTTCAGAAAGTTTGTTCTTAACACTATACTCCCCAGCTTCCCACAAAACTATATCTCTTGTCTTGTACTGTCTTTTGCTTGTTTGCCTTCTAAAATATTCCGTCATAGTATCTAAAAAATGGTCTAGTTTTTCATCTGAAGGAACGTCTTGATAAGTTATTGGATACTCTTCAGCTCTCTCACTAAGTATTTCAGTAATCCGCGCGATGTATCTATGACCTTCTGGGTTTTTATTCAAGTGAATATCAAAATTTATAACTTCAGCTACTTGTTCTTCTGCTACTGTCTCATTAGAAAAGACGCCTGTTTGTAATAGATTGTTCCGTAAAGATTTAACTAAAGTATCGCTTGTTTTCGCATGATGAGTAAATAAGGTAAATAAAGAAGCTACTTGAGTCATTTGAATCATCCATGAAGCAACTGGTGCTGTTGCTACTTCTCCTAAAATATTTACCGAACCATCTGTTTTTTTCTGTAAATCTAAGCCTTCTTGACCAGATATGTCACTGGTTTCTTTAAAAGATAGAACATTGCGATAGGGATATATTGATCGCAAATGCAGTTCAAAAGCCATTTCTTGAACTCTTAAGTTATAGATTGGATTAATAAAAGCAACCATTGCCATTAGTAAAGTCGTTTTTCCTGTGCCTTGACTTCCAGTTATAGCCGTTACTTGGCAACCTTTTACAAGCCATTTAACTAGACCAATACACAGCGCATTATTCCCATCAGTAATTAATTGATCCATTTCAATTTTTTCAATACTATCAAATTTTCTAAGAAAAAAGGCCCAACTTTCAGAAAAAGGCGGACGTGTGACAACGACGCGACTACCATCTTGCATTTTATTGACTTTATAACCAACGGTTTCTGTTAATTGACCTGGATGGTCATATTTATAAATGTTTTTACAAACACGGATCAGCTCATTTTGAGTTTTAAATGATAAAAATCGCAAATGAATTGATTTTCCCTTAAAGAATATCCAAATCGAATCATAAGAAGCAGGTAATTTGGCTATGGTTTCTAAGTTAGTTTTTTCATTTAAGCGCTGAAAAAAGTTGATAGGAATGCCAGATACACCGCCAGAAATACCATCAATTTTCATATCTCTTAGCTCATCAATAATTGAATAACCTTTATATCTTTGGTAAATACGTTGAACGAGTATATCTAATTGGTCTTCAAAGTCTGATAAGAAGCCAATTTTTTCTTCATATAACTGACAAATATCCGCGTCATCAATATAGTAAGAGCCTTCAGTTCGTAAATTATCCAGTTGATTTTCTTTAATCATTTTTTCAAAAGCTCTTTGACCATGTTTCTTTTGATAAGAATAAAGTAAGATATCAAATTTAGTTGCAACGGTTAAGGCTTTTGACTTTTTAAAAGGTATCACTTTATGGATATTTACTCGAGTTATATTAAACTCCTTTAATAAAATATCTTTAATAAAAGCTTTTATATAGTTTTTAGAATTAATATCACCATAGATACATGTTTTTAAAGACTTCCTTAATTGTTCCCTTCTTTTAGATTGCTTAATATATTCTTCTTTTGATAAACGCATCCGATAAAAATTAGTTCTTAAAACATTATTAAAGTAATCCTTTACAGATGCCGTCAAAAATTCAATGGAATATAAATCTTCTCTTACTTCAGCCACTTGTTTACCACCATTGAATACTCCGAATAGCTTTAAAATAATTAATAGGAGTAGTATTGAAACTATAAAAATCATCATTAGATTAAACATCTTGATCACCTAAACTAACTAATTCTAAATTGATTTCCAGATATTTCAATAACATCTCTACACTATTCTTTACACTTTTAAAAAAACTATCCTTTCTACTTTTAGATGGACTCAATAAAAAATAATCTGTAACTTTCCCATCATTCAATGCATCAAGGTAGTTAACATTATAGGGGATTGTGCCTAAACAATCATTTTTACCTAATAGTTTTCTAAAACTATTCTTTTGATTAAAGTCATACTGTCTGATTAAGTTCTTCCGATTAAATTTAGAGGCTTGGTTGTAATTGCCTAGAAGAAAAAAACATTTTTCTTGATAATCCTTATAAACTGAAGTCTCAAAAAAATTGCTAATCACTTGCTTGTTTTGATTCAAATTTACAACAATAACATCTGCTCTTTCAAGGAGAGATTTACTATATTGATTGCCTGCTGTCGCGTCAGAAAATATAAAATCATAGTACTCTAATGCACTGTTGAGAATATAATCTTCCATTTGTCCTAACGCCGAGTAAAAGCTTTCTCTATTATTCATTGCAGTGCCTTGTAGTAAATCTAGCTTATTCTTTAATATTGTTGTTGTATAATTTTTAAAATTATCCTGATTTAAAGCATTATACTTACAATAACGCATTAAGGCATCTATTCCAATATCAAACATATTGTCATTAACATTTTCTAATGTTCCGTGGTCTAAGAAAATTTCATCTAATGAAGATTTATCAAACTCATTATGAAACATTAAGACTTTATAGCGATAATTCAATGTCAGTTCCAAAGCCATAGCCGCTAGATTACTTGTGACACCACATTGTCCATGTACATTGCTCCAAAATACAATATGCATCTTTAACACCCCTTCCGCGAAGCTTTATAAGCTTTTTTAATTCTTGACTTATTATATTGGGTTGTCTCTAATAAAATATTTTGATACAACTGGTAGTAATCCTTTGGCAATTTTATTGTTTTTTTAACAGCCTTGTGTTGAAGAGCTAATCGCCCTTTTAAGATGTTCTCATGCATTTCTAAATAATATGTATTACTAATGGTTAAACTATGTTGATTTGAAAGAATAAAATTAATATACTTTTTCTTTATTTTTGAAGCAATGTAATCAACAAATATTTGGTTAAGACTAAAGTCTTTTCTCACTTCATTAATTTTACCTAATAATACTTGAGTCCCTTCGATGGACTTACGGTTATAACTTGTGATTAGGTATTGATAGTCACTACTTAGAAGCCGATCAATCTCCTCAGAGTTAAAACCAATATTGATTAATAAAACATCAAATTCTGTTACATCACATCCTTCAAAATAGGATAGAAAATGAGTCATTTCATTATAATCAATAACTTCCAAGGCTAAATCCTTTGGCAGATAGTATTCTAACCCTTTTTCTTTAGAAGCATCTAATAAGCCTACCTTGAATCCTAAATTTTTATACATCCTTGCTAAGTAAATGATGAAATCCCACTTTACTTCTCCAAAAAAGCCTAATTTAGTTAAAGTCATGGGTAGCCCCCTCATCGGTCACGGGTGCTTCTTCTACTGTTTTAACAGTAGGAAAATCCTGATTAGCCACCTTCTTATTTACTGATGAGACTTCTGCAGTAATATCTTCTTCTACCTGAGCTGTTTGGGCCTCGTCTAAAGTCTTCAAAATGTTTTCTAAAGCACTTCTCTTTTCACGATCCAATGTAGAATAATGGCTATTGGGAGGTATTCCTTCTTCTATTAACGCAATAACTTCTTCATTTGGAATATAGTTGACTAAAGCTTTCTTTTGAATATTTGATTCAATGTAGCGACTAATATAGAAAGACGATCCTTGAAAGTAAGCTTTATCAACTAATGCACTACTCAGTAGCAAACTCTCTTTCTCACTAAGAGAAAGCCATATTGTATTATTACTCAGATCAATTTTTTTAACTTGTTTTTTCGAAAGCACAATGAATTCTAAGCCATTAGCATATCTTATTCTACAATCGACAACTTCATTTTCCTTTAAATCACTCTGTAATAGAACTGTTGAAATTTCTCTTATGCGATGGTCATCTTCTAACTCACTTTCTACTAGAACATTTTTAAAAATAGGTGTCTCTTTGTTATATTTAATAATCGTTTGCTTGCCAAAATCATCTGTTCCAGCAAAGACTTCTTGGGGTAAATTAGAATAGATCTCTTTTAACTCAACTAAGGCTTCTGTTAATACAACACCTTTTTCGATTGGGTTTTTGGGTATAAGAACCATTCGCTTTTTCATATATTTTTCAACTTGTAGTGCTTCAATTTCACTTTCATAATTCCCTTGTAATTTTCCAATAACCCTCTGATAACTCACATAGCCCAAAAAACCACTACCAGTAATAATCACTAAGATGAAAACCCCTGCAATAAATTTTTTAAAATATGCTTTTCTTCTACCAAAGCCCATGGATCACCCCTTTCCATATTTTCTTAAATACATTTTCTCTATTACTTTCTTTTAAGATTTCATCAAAAATCTTTTTTGCTCTTTTTTCAGGTTTAAAGGGATTCGCGTTAAAAGGGATGGAGATCAGTTCATTTTCCATCCACTTATTCATTTCCTTTAAGTATTTTTTTTCAATAAACGGCACTAGATAAATCCAGTTTCTTTTATTATCCATTGTTTTCAGTTCTTCATAAATTGATTCCGACTGCATTAAATGCCAGTCAATCCCTGATAATATACATAACTTAATATCAGACATAAAAAAATAATCTAATCGGTTAACTTTATGGTAATCACCAAAATCTAGTAAGATATACTCATATGTATTCTTATAATTGTTTAAAAACTCAGATAGTTCTACATCAAAAAAATAATGTACCCCTTTAAATTTAAAGCGATTATCAAGGGCTTTTAAATGATGGTTTACTTGTCCAAAATTTGAAAAAGCCTCTGATTGATTCATTTCAATAATTGCCACTGAATGGTTCAGTTGTAAATGGTGAGCAAACATCATTAATGTATGGGTTGCACCAATCCCTTGTTGTCCACTAAGTATACCGATGATTTTAGTGCCTAAATGATTCACTAAATCTTTCTGTTCTTTTATTTTTCTTTTGCCCTGATCACTTAAATCAAAATCATATTGAACAGCGTCTCGATAAACTCTTGGCTTTTGCAAAATATTGATGCTTTCATCTATTATTTTTTGAGGCGCACTACTAATAATAATGTTATAAACTCCTAGGTTTACTATTTTTTTCAAAAAAATATCCCCAGGTTTAAAGCCAGATGCAATAATAAGAATAGTCGTTTCAGATGAAACAACTCTTAATTGCTTTAATTCTTCTACAAAAAAATCTCGATCTAAAATTAAATCATAATCTACAATTAAATATTTTGAATATTTTTGCGATATTCGAATGGCCTCTTTAGCAAATTCCACAGGTTTGAAAATATTTAATTCAATTGTCATGTTTAACCTTTTAATCATTTCTACGAAATAGTCATTTAGACTTTCTTTGACGATTAAAGAAATAATTAGTATCCCTCCTTTGTTTATCTAAAAAACATTTGTTTTTTTAGAAGTATTTGGTTTAAAGCGTTTCTAAACTCTTTAACATTTTTAAAACGCTGGCCACGTTTTTCATTGGTTGCTTTTAGTAATATCTTTGAGAAATCTTTGCTGATGAACCTATTCAAATCTCTTATTCCTATTGTTTCCCTTAAATCATTTTCTAAAACTAAGGAGATTAAAACCTTTCCTATACTGTAAAGATCCGTCAACTCATCAGTCATACCGTTACCTGAAAATTGCTCTTTCGGAGCAAATAATTTCGTACCTGATGGTATATAATCCTTCGCTTTTGAAGTTTTGAACTTTGCTAACCCAAAATCTATTAAAACCAAATGCCTATTAGGTGTTACAATTATGTTTTCAGGTTTTAAGTCTCTATAAATAATTGGATTATAAGGATGGTAGTGTAGGTACTCGAAAATTTCACAAATTTCAATACCCCATTGAATTAATTCTCTTTCTTTGAACTGCCCCTCTTTAAAAAGCAATTCTTTTAAAGAGAGGCCTTCTATGTATTCCTCGATTATATATACTATATTGCCCTTGTAGAAAACATCAATCATTTTTGGAATCATCTGATAATTCATTTGTTTTAAGATGCCTTCCTCTTGGAATAAGCCTGTATTATCATAAGTAGTTACAATTTTTAAACACCAAGGGTTTCCTAGAACTAAATGCTTAACTAGATATACATGACTCATTCTTCCAATATGGATAACTTCTAAAACTATATACTTTTCAAAAACAATTTGCCCAACAAACAATGCATCTAAAGCTTCTCCCTTAACATGTACCAATTTATTAGGCAAATTAATATGAACCACACTATTTTCTTGTTGTAAGATTTCCGTTAGATCATTATTATCTAAGGTATTCTCCTTCTTGATAGATTTTGTTTTTTGAATTTTCTGAATAATTACCAGGCTCGTGAGTATTATACTAATTGATATGAAAATACGCCATTGCATTAGTCTATCACATAATTTGTTAACTCTCCAATAGACTCAACTGAACAAGTGACAACATCTCCTGCTTTTAAATACCTTGGGGGTATAAAACCCATACCTACTCCTTCAGGCGTCCCAGTAGCAATGACATCTCCAGGTAATAAAGTTATTCCTTGTGATAACTGTGAAATAATTTTTTCAATACTAAAGATCATCTTAGATGTATTGGATTTTTGTCTTACTTCTTCGTTTATTTTTAATGAAATCTCTAAATTACTATGGTCTTCTATTTCATCTTTTGTTACCAGTAAGGGTCCCATTGGACAAAAAGTATCCAAAGATTTTCCCCTTAGCCATTGAACATGCTTTCTTTGTAAATCTCTAGCGGTAATATCGTTTATGATCGTATAACCAAAAATATAATCCTTTACTTCTGCTTCCGTTATGTTTTTACAAGTCTTACCAATGATAACACCTAGCTCTACCTCATAGTCTACTTCCTTTGTTACATCCTTATGTAACCTAATTTTACCCTTATGCCCAAGTGCTGGACCGGCAATCTTAGAAAAATAAATTGGATGATCCGGTAGACCTTCAATCTCCTTAGTTGTTTTTCCTTCTAATTCAAGGGCATGTTCAGCATAGTTCTTACCAATACAAAAAATATTCCTTTCAGGATACTCCACTGGTGCTAAAGTTTCAACATCGGATAGATCTAAACGATCATGTTTTTCTAATAACATTTCATGGGGTTTTAAATCAGAATAATAATCCACCATTAAATCCTGAAGGGTTTCAGCATTTAATTTAGCTATTCGATTATTTTCTAATAGCAATCCAAAGTGTTTTTCATTATCATACAAATACTTTAAAATTCTCATATTTTACCTCCTTAGAAAATATTATATCAGTTTTGTTAAGAAATTGTAATGTTATTTTAGCTTTTTTTAGGGTATAGGTCCATTAGAGGTGATAGTATGAATATTAAATTTTTAGGTGCCATTGGAACCGTTACAGGTTCAAGTTATTTACTTGAAACAAATGACCATAAACTATTAATTGATTTTGGTTTATACCAAGAAGAAAATGCAGACAATGAAGAAATGGCTTTTGATCCAGAAAGCATTGATATTGTTTTATTAACCCATGCACATATTGACCATGTGGGTCGCATCCCTTATTTATTTAAAAAAGGATTTAAAGGCAAAGTATATTGTACTCATGAGACCTATGATCTAGCGACAATTATGTTAAAAGACAGTGCAACCATTCAAGAAAGAACCACTGAGGATTTAAATGAAGCCCGAGAAAAAGCTGGTCTTGATTCAATTGAGCCCCTTTACAATATGGAAGATGTTGAAATTTCATTGGCTTATTTCTATCCAATTGCTTTTAATCAACAAGTCTCCTTTGAAAATGTAACCTTTGAGATGTTTCCAGCAGGACATATCCTTGGTGCAGCATCAATTCAAGTAGAGGTTTTAGAGAACAATGTAAAAGAAACCATCTGCTTCTCTGGGGATTTAGGTAATAAAGGGAACCTTTTACTTGATGAACCAAAATTCCGTGGTCGTTGCAATTATCTAGTGCTTGAATCGACTTATGGCAACCGTCTACACGAGAAAATTGATGAACGAAGTGAAAAACTTGGCAATATACTTTTAGACATATACAAAAGTAACAAATTAGGGATTATTCCTTCATTTTCTGTTGGTAGAACACAGAATCTTGTACTAGAAATAAAGAATCTCTTAAAAAAGGATCAGTATAGTATTCTAAAGAATTTACCGATTTATATCGACAGTCCCCTTGGTTTAAAAGCAACACAAATCTACGAGGATAATCGACAAGCACTAAAAAAATCCTTAAAAAATGAAGAAAACTTATTTACCTTAAGTAATATTAGCTACATTGAAGAAATCAAAGACACCTTCAGTGTGATTAATTCGGAAAATCCAAAACTAGTGATTTCATCTAGCGGCATGTGTAATGGTGGAAAAATACTATTTTACTTAAAAGAACTGTTAGGTAAAGATACCACTGAGATAATTTTTATTGGTTATCAAGCGGAAAACACTATTGGTCGTCAACTTCTTGAAAAAAACACTTCTGTTTGGATAAACAAAAAAGAATACCCAGTCCATGCAAAAATTCATAAGATTAATGGTTTTTCAGCACATGGTGACCAAGAAGATCTACTAAATTTTGCAAAACATTTAAGTAATGTACCAGATATAATTTTTTTAACTCATGGTGAAGAAGATGCTAGAAGTCAACTGAAGAAAGAGTTGATTAAAGAAGGCTTTAACAACATCTTAATACCAGATAAAAATAAAGTTTTTAAACTCTAAAAAAAATAGCCTTTATCCCTAGGGATTTAAGGCTATTTTCTTAGTGTAGCAACTAATTTTTTGGGTTCCTTCATCATTTCAAAGAAATCATTAATATTTTTGATTATTAAATCAGAGTTTTTTAAAGCTTCAATTGATAAGCCTTCTTGCCCTAAAACTGCTATACTGATGGCACTCTCCTTTAACATCAGTACATCATTACTACCATTACCAAGGGCTATGGTTTCTTCTGAATCCAAAGATTCAATAAGATGCTTCTTATCAAGGGTTCCATTATCTTTAGAAACAATTTCTATTTTCACATCTGTTCCATTGAAGATCTCTTCTACAGTACCAAAAGTATCCGCTGTGATAATAAAAACATTAAAATCCTGGGCTAACCCTAAAATTTGTCTATACACTCTAGGCGGTACTTTACCATCCTTCGCTAATGTACCATTAAAATCAAAAACTATATTTTCAATACTATAACTACCAACATTAGGAATATCAATTTTCATATAATCACCTATAAACTTCTTCCCGTTAATTTTGTAAGGGTTAAATCTCCATCTTGAATTACCCAATCATTATTATAATAGTATCTTAACGTATCCAAAGCATTTTTCCAAAAAATATTATAAAAATCTATCATTTCCTGGGGTAAATCTTTATGTAACAAATGAATTTCAACACAATGAATGGTACGTTTAGCACACTGCATAAAATTGATTTCCACCGTAGAATCAATATTTTTTTTCTCTTCAACCCAACGAATCACAAGTTTTTTCTCTTTTATTTTTTCAGTGATTTGACTGCTCTGTGTATTAACTCCAAGTTTTTCCGCTTCTATAACGATCTCATATTTACCATCTTCAGTATTTCCTTTATCACATAACCAACTTTCTAGTTTTTCCTCGTCTAGAAACATTTGATAAGCTTGTAATAAGTTACAGTGAAGTCTTGTGGATTGATGAACAAATTTTGACATATTTTCACCTCAAAAATTATAAAGGCAGGCTTTTAAGCCTGCCTCATTTTATTTCTAGTATTCCATTTCTGCTAATCTTTTGTAGCCTTCATATCTTTCTTTTAGTTCTTCAGCAGCTCGCTCAAATAAATCTTCAGCTAACTCTGGGAACTGGTTCATTAATGTTGTATAACGTCTTTCTTCTTTCAAGAAAGCATCAATTTCAAATGTAGGCTCTTTAGAATCAAGAATAAATGGATTCTTTCCTTCAGCTTTTAATTCAGGGTTAAATCTCCATAAGTGCCAGTAACCTGATTTAACAGCTTGGTCTTCTCTTATAACGCTTCGTCCCATACCACCTTTGATTCCATGTGCAATACATGGTGCATAAGCAATAATTAATGATGGACCATCATAAGCTTCTGCTTCTTTTAATACTTTTAAGAAGTGAGCATCGCTTGACCCAAGTGACACTTGAGCAACATATACATAACCGTAGTTAGTTGCCATTAATCCTAAATCTTTCTTCTTAGTTTTCTTACCAGATGCAGCAAATTTAGCAACAGAACCTGTTGGTGTTGCTTTAGACGCTTGTCCACCTGTGTTAGAGTAAACTTCTGTATCGAATACTAATACATTTACATTTTCATTAGAAGCTAATACGTGGTCTAATCCACCGTATCCAATATCATAAGCCCAACCGTCTCCACCAACAATCCAAATAGATTTGTCAGTTAAGAAGTCACTGTTTTCTTTAAGATATTCAAAGTCTTCTTTTGCTTCTGCTGGTACATCAGTATCAAGTAATGCTCTTACTTTGTCACCGGCTTCAATAGAAGCTTCGCCACCATTAAAGTTTTCTAACCAGTTATTTAAAGCATTTTCTAATTCTGAATCAATATCATAAGCAACTAAACTCTCAACTTTATTCTTAAGGGTTTCTCTTACAACATCAGAACCAATCTTCATACCGTAACCGTATTCAGCATTGTCTTCAAATAATGAGTTAGCCCATGCTGGACCTCTACCATCATCATTCTTACAGAATACTGTGTTCGGAGCTGTTCCGCCCCAAATTGAAGAACATCCAGTCGCATTAGCAATTAACATACGATCGCCAAATAACTGAGTAACAGCCTTCATGTATGGTGTTTCACCACAACCAGCACATGCCCCTGAGAATTCAAATAATGGTTTTTCAAATTGTGAGCTCTTAACTGTATCTTTTCTACCCATTACATTACGCTTTTCAGGTAATTCAACTGAGTATTCAAAGTTTTCTTGCTCAGATCTTTGCGTAGCCATATCTTTCATTTCTAAAGCATCTACTGGACAAGTATTTGCACATACATAACACCCTTGACAGTCATCAATAGAAACTGAAATTCTATATTTGTATTCATCTAATCCTTTACCCATAGCTTTTTTAGTTGTTAATTGATCTGGTCCATTTTCTACTTCTTCATCAGTATATAAGAACGGACGAATAGCAGCGTGAGGACAAACAATTGAACACTTATTACATTGGATACATTTGTCAATTTGCCATTCTGGAACCTTTACAGCTACACCACGCTTTTCATAAGCAGATGCACCATTAACAAATTCACCGTCTTCTTTTCCTACAAAGGTACTTACTGGTAAATCATCACCTTTTAACTCGCCAATTGGTACAACAATATCTTTAACGAAATCAGGTACATCATTTGTTGATGCTTCCATTTTTTCTTCTGTTGCATTAGCCCATTCAGCAGGTATTTCGATTGTGTTAATTTGTTCTAGAGCAGCATCTACAGCTTTCCAGTTCATCTTAACAATATCCATACCTTTTTTACCATAAGTCTTTTTAATCGCTTCTTTTAATAATTCGATTGCTTCATCAACATCAATAACTTTAGCTAACTTAAAGAAAGCCGCTTGCATTACCATGTTAATTCTTCCACCAAGACCAACTTCTTCAGCAATCTTAGTAGCATCTATTGTATAGAAATTAATGTTTTTATCAGCCATATATTTTTTCATGTCAGCTGTTAAGTTTTCTTCTAATTCTTTTTCATCCCATTGACAGTTAAGAACGAAAGTTCCGCCTGCTTCTAAACCTTCTAATAAATCATATTTACCAACATAAGATTGGTTATGACATGCAATGTAATCAGCTTTATCTACTAAATAAGTTGAACGGATTTTATCTTTACCGAATCTTAAGTGAGATACTGTTACACCACCAGATTTTTTAGAGTCATATGAGAAATACGCCTGAGCATATAAATCTGTGTTGTCACCGATGATCTTGATTGCATTTTTATTTGCACCAACAGTACCATCAGATCCTAATCCCCAGAACTTACATCTATTTCTATCTTCTGGTTCAGTTGCTAATTCTTCGCCAACTGGTAATGATAAATGAGTAACATCATCATTGATACCAACTGTAAATTCTTTTTTCATATCATCAGCATCTAAGTTATCAAATACTGCTTTAATATGCTTTGGAGACGTTTCTTTTGAACTTAAACCGTAACGACCACCAATGATTAATGGACGGTCTTCTACATCATAATAAGCTGATTGGATATCTTTTAATAATGGTTCACCATCAGCACCTGGTTCTTTAGTTCTATCTAATACAGCAATTTTCTTCACTGTAGAAGGCATTACATCGAACATATATTCTTTAACGAAAGGTCTATAAAGTCTAACTTTTAATAATCCGACTTTTTCACCTTTATTAACTAAATATTCAACTGTTTCTTCAGCTGTTTCAACAACAGAACCCATTGCTACAATTACTTTTTCAGCATCTTCAGCACCGTAGTAATTGAAAGGTCTGTAGTCTCTTCCTGTTAATTCACTAATTCTATCCATGTTTTTAACAACAGCTTCAGGCACAGCATCATAAAATGGGTTACAAGCTTCTCTTGCTTGGAAAAAAATGTCTGGATTTTCTGCAGTACCACGTGTAACTGGGTGTTCTGGATTTAATGCTCTTCTTCTAAACTCATTTACCTTATCAAAATCTACAAATTTTGCTAAGTCATCATAATCTAAAACTTCGATTTTTTGAATTGCATGAGATGTTCTGAAACCATCAAAGAAGTGTAAGAAAGGTATTCTTGTATCTATTGAAGTTAAATGCGCTACAGCACCTAAATCCATAACTTCTTGAACTGATCCAGCTGAAATCATACCAAAACCTGTTTGTCTAGCAGCCATAACATCTGAATGGTCACCAAATATTGATAAAGCTTGTGTTGCAACTGATCTTGCAGCAACGTGGAATACGCCTGGTAATAACTCACCAGCAATTTTATACATATTTGGAAGCATTAATAATAAACCTTGAGATGCAGTAAAAGTAGTTGTTAAAGCACCACCTTGTAAAGCACCGTGAACAGCACCAGATGCGCCACCTTCTGATTGTAATTCTGTAACTTTAACAGTATTACCAAAAATGTTCTTTCTACCATGAGCTGCCCATTCATCGACATGTTCAGCCATTGGAGAAGATGGAGTAATCGGATATATTGCTGCTACGTCTGTAAATGCATACGAAACGTGAGAAGCGGCAGTATTTCCGTCCATAGTTTTCATTACTTTTTTACCCATTGAAATCCTCCTTAGTTAAATTTTCACATAATTATAATTATTTGTCGTCCTACACTTCTAATTATAGTATACAATATACAACGTGTCAACGTTTTCATTGAAATGATACTTTTATTTTGATAATTATTAGTCAATCCTTTGAAGTCTTCCTAAAAAGGCTTATAACCGTACTTTAAAGACATCTTTTTGACATACATAATTCTTACGAAAGCATATATATTAGGAATGAAAGACAAATATAACCATATATTGTTAAATTATTATTTTATAGTTTGCTTTTTTTATTGACTTTCTTCATTAAACACATTCTCATTCTTCTATGATATAATATAGATGTATTCTTGAAAGGATGATTCTATGATTAGTATATTTATAAACTTCATTTGCATAATCGGTTTGATATTTTCTATGGATTTAATACGAAGAGACTTAAAAAATCCAAATTATTGTCCCAAATTTGTTAAAATACCTGCTTGTTATCTTGTTTTGCTATGTTTTTTAATTGTAATACTTTCAAATGCAGTCTTAAACAATCTATTATTGTATTTAATCGGTTCATTCATTGGATTATCTTTAGGCCTATGGTTCAGTTATCATGAAATCAAAAAATCAAAAGAATGTCCACGGTTTTTTAGAATACCAATGTGCTATGTTTCAGTTCTTACATTTATATTACTAATTATCCTGAAATTTTTATAAAAAAATGCGATCAATCATTATTGATTAATCGCATTTTATAATCTATTGTGTAATTAGCTTTAATTCTACTGGAATGAATCCATCAACTGATTCTCCTGTTAATACTTTTTCAGCACTTTCAATACCTAATGAGCCAATTAATTTTGGTTGCTGCGCTACTGTTGCTGCCATTTCACCAGATTCAATAGAATCTAAGGCATCACCTGTTGCATCAAAGCCTACAACTAATATATCACGTCCTGAAGCTTTAACAGCTACCATAGCACCTAATGCCATCTCATCATTATGAGCAAATACTGCATCGATTGTTTCTTGACCTTGTAGAATA
>Ga0209942_1000775_pt1 | contig 18528 bp, 21 predicted proteins | sample SalPonR1_A_D2_MG_FD_185695 | JGI IMG/M metagenome (GOLD analysis project Ga0209942, IMG submission 185695) | Salt pond soil microbial communities from South San Francisco under conditions of wetland restoration - Salt Pond MetaG R1_A_D2_MG... ...
ATGGACTACCCGAATAGGTAACTTGATCGATATTGCGGGTGAAATTCATCTTATGTCCCATAAGATCAAGCGACTATGAAGCTCGGTATTTCAATGCCGAGTAGTTCACATAAAGTATTTAAGCGTTTCTTTAAAGGTCTAGCTGGTTTTTAAAATTCAAATCTAAAAAGAATAATAAGCAATCTTATAGAACTCAATATTTCAAGCGTTCTAATTGAACTGAAAGCATTGAGATTAAAGATAATAAAACAAAATTATTCAAACTCGGTTGGGTAAAATTTAGGTTTAAAAGACTTTCTAATTACCTCTAATGATGAAGTGGTTTCTAATTCTAGAACTCTAGCTAAATATGAAAATAAGGTTGCTAGACTAAATAAAAGAGTTGCTAAAAAATCAATGGATAATTACTCCATTATATTTTTTAACATACGAGGTCATCAAAATATTATTATTGCTTTTCTTTTAGCTGATTTATATAAACTCCCACCTTATAATTATACAAGAGGTGGGATTCTTGATTTAAGGCAGATACTAAAGTATAATAATAGTAACTAACTTTTAATTGGATAAAAGTATTTTAGGGACGTGGAAATTTTGAATATTATTTCTGAAGATATAGAGCAGACTAAAAATTTGGGTAAAAATTTAGCTTTTCTAATAAAAAAAGATCACAAGAGGTTTTCTCAAATAATTTTGTTAACAGGTGATTTAGGAGCCGGGAAAACAGTATTTGTCAAGGGAATTGCAGATGGATTAAATATAAATAAAAATATTACTAGTCCCACTTTCAATTTAATTAATGAGTATGAAGGTAATCCAGGTCTAATTCATATGGACTTTTATAGATTAAATCATAAAAAGGAATTAATAGATATAGGTATAGAAGAGTATTTAAATTTAAATATGGTCAAGGCTGTAGAGTGGCCGCAGTTAATTTTTAACTATATTAATGATGAATTTATTTTTATAAAAATAATAAATATAGCAAAAAATAAGCGAGAAATAATTATAAACGCAGAAGGAAAAATTAGCAAAAAAATAATTAGAGGACTGAAAGAAAATGCTAATATTAGGAATTGATACTAGTACAGATATTTGCTCAATTGGTCTCTGTCAGTCACGAAAATTTTTGGGAGAGATTAATATAAAATTAAAAAGAAGGCATAGTGAGAGACTCTTACCACTCATTGATAGATTACTTTCGGAAAGCGGATATGATATTCAAGACATCAATGGGGTTGCCGTTACTAAGGGACCAGGCTCATTTACCGGTTTGCGAATAGGTTTGAGTACTGTTCAGGCTTTTAAACAGTCTCTCGATATACCTGTGTATTCGGTATCCACTCTCCAATATATGGCTTTTTCAATCAGCCATTACTATAATAAAGCCATATTAATTCCTACCATAGATGCTCTTAATAAGAGAGTATATACTGCTTTATTTCGTCGAGCTGATAATAACTTAAACAGAATGACTCAGGATAAAGCAGTCCAGATTATTAGTCTTATTGAAGATATAAATGATTACAATTTTAATAAAATAATATTCGGTTCAGGAGCAAATCAATATTTTCAATTGTTAAAAGAAGCGAATTTAAAAAACTCCAAATTGATCACAGATACCGTGGGTATGGGGGGATTCAATTTGGCTCTTATGGGGTATCACTTTATAAAAGACGGTCATGATACAGATTTCGCTGAGCTTGTTCCAAAATATCTAAAAAAACCTCAAGCTAGGCTTAATTGGGAAAAGAAGTATTTACAGGGGGATGAAGATGAAAATATATCTTGATATAATGAAGGAAGATGATCTGGGTTGTGTTTTGAAGATAGAAAAAGAGTGTTTTTCTAATCCCTGGAATGTTAAGTTTTTTAGAGAAGAATTAAGACATAACACTTTTGCTATGTATCTAACTGCAAAGGTTGATAAAATGATTGTGGGCTATGTGGGATGTTGGTTTAAAAACCATGACAAGGAAATTCATATTGTGAATTTAGCTGTTAAAAGTTTATATAGGAAAAAGGGAATTGGAACTTACTTAATAAAAGAAATTATTGACATGGCCCAAAATTTGAAAGCAGATTATGTAACACTTGAAGTTAGAGTTACAAACGAAAAAGCTATAAAACTCTATAAAGAACTGGGTTTTTATGAAGCCGGGCTTACTCCGGATTATTATCTAGATAACAAAGAAGATGCCTTATTGATGAAAAAGGAGCTTAATAAAAATGACTGATGATGTTAAAATTTTAGCTATAGAAACCTCCTGTGATGAGACCGCTGCTGCTGTTAGTCAGAACGGATTAAACATTCTTTCCAGTATTGTAGCTTCTCAGGTTGATTGGCATCGTAAATATGGAGGAGTAGTTCCAGAAATTGCTTCTCGCAAACATATGGAATTTATCGAGCCTGTAGTAGAAGAAGCTCTTAATGAAGCGAAGGTAGAGCTTAAAGATCTTGATGCTGTGGCAGCCACTTATGGACCGGGCTTAGTTGGTTCATTATTAGTAGGATTATCTTATGGGAAATCTTTAGCTTATGCCCTTCATAAACCTTTTATTGGTGTTAACCATATAGCTGGTCATATTTATGCCAATTTTATTTCAAAGAAAAATATAAAGACTCCGGTAATATGTTTAACTGTTTCCGGCGGACATACAGACCTTCTTTATTTTAAAGGATATGGAGAATATCAAATAATGGGTAGAACAAAAGATGATGCGGCTGGAGAGGCTTTTGATAAAATAGCAAGATATTTAGGTTTAGGATATCCTGGCGGTCCAATAATTGAAAAAAAAGCTAAAAAAGGCCATGAAGATGCAATTAATTTTCCCAGACCTTTTTTAAATAAAGATAATTATGATTTTAGCTTTAGTGGATTAAAGACTGCAGTTATAAATTATATTCATAAAAAGACCCAGAAGGGTAATGAATTAAATATATATGATATAGCTGCAAGCTTTCAAAGAGCTGTTATAGATATATTAACTGAAAAAACAGTCAAAGCAGCTTTAGATAAAAAGGTAAAAACTGTAATATTGTCGGGGGGAGTTGCAGCAAATAAGAGATTTAGAGAGGTTCTTAAAAAAAGATTGAATCAATACAAAGTTCCGTTATATTACCCCGAACTTAAATTGTGTACTGATAATGCTGCTATGATAAGTACTGTTGCATATTATCAGTACTTAAAAGATGATTTTGCAGAACTTAACCTAAATGCTGATCCCAATCTTAAATTATAGGTGGTCTATATGCAAAAAAGCCAAAGAGAATATTATCTATATAAAAGTGTGCAGGAAGATAACATTTTGCCTTTGACTTCAAAATGTAACCTCTCCTGCATTTTTTGTAGTCATAATCAGAATCCACCTGGGGTAGAGATAATTAGCATGGGAGATCTCAGCCTTGATAAAGCAGTTGAACTAATTAATTTTTTAAATCCTGATAAGCCTATAGTTATAGGTGAATCAGCCACAAAAATTATTGAAGGAGAGCCGTTACTTCATCCCAAAAAAATAAAAATATTAAAGGCAATCAGAAAAAAATATGAAAATACAGAAATAAAGATAACAACCAATGGACTACTTATCGATCAGGAATTTATTAATTTTATTAAAAATAACAAAAAGATTACTTTAAATATTTCTGTTAATTATATAGAAGATAGTTTAAGAAAAGAAGTAATGGGCAAACAGGTTGGGCCACCTATATTAGATATAATTAATGAAATTAGTCAGACTGGAGTTGATTATCATTTCAGTACAGTAGCTCTGCCGCATCTTTTTGGGTATAAAATAATAGAAAAAGAGTTAATTAAAATGACCGAATACAATCCTTTAACCATCAGAGTATTTATGCCAGGATTTACAAAATATACTTCTAAAAAACTAAAGTTTGATCACAGGCAGGTTTATGATAAACTAGCTGCTATAATTCACCACTTGAATTTATTGAACGAAACCCCCATTATAATAGAACCTCCCCGTCTAAAGAACTTAAATAAGATTATTATTGGAGTTATTAAACAAAGCCCTGCTGATATAGCGGGTCTTAAATATTTAGATGAGATAGTTGAAGTGAATAATATAGTAACAACTTCAAAGGTCGAGACTTTTAATCTAATTAAGAGTTTTAAAAACCCGCTGTTAAAGTTAAAAAGAGGCCATAGTGAAATAAAAAAGGTTCTCAATAAAGGTGCTGGAAAGTCGTCTGGTATAATTATGAATTATGATTTGTCCTTAGATAAGATCAATGAGCTAGATAGATTATTATCTGTAAATCAAAATAAAAGAATTATAATTTTGAGTTCAGAATTGGGTTATCAATTCATGAAGTATATGGTGAGAAAATATTTAGGTTACCAGAGCAAAGAAAAAATAAATATCAAAGGTGTAAAAAACATTTTTATGAAGGGCTCAATTATGTCAGCTGGGTTGATTACCAACTATGATATTGAATATTTTTTAAAAAATAATATTGATTTCTCCTTTGATCTATTGATTTTACCCGCTATAATGTATGATATTTTTAATAATGATCTCTGTGGAGAGAGTTATAAAAAACTAGAGAGAAAGTTTAATATTCAGGTAGAAATCCTATAATGAATTATATATTATATGGGAGATAAATAGAGTAATTATGATTATAAGTCGCTTAATCTTATTTAAGAGCTTTTTATAGTATTTAAGAGTGTTTGATTTTAATTAAATACTTAGATATTATTAATACAGTAATTATTAGCACTCAACTCAAATGAGTGCTAATAACAGGTATAAAATATAAATTATATATAAAACTAAAGGGGGTTCATTAAATGAATGTTAAACCATTAGGAGACAGAGTAGCAGTAAAATTAGTAGAAAGAGAAGAAAAAACAGAAGGTGGTATCGTAATACCTGATACAGCAAAAAAAGACAAGCCACAAACAGGTGAAGTTTTTGATGTAGGTAGAGATTGTTATACTGATGACGAAACACCAGAGGTTAAAAAAGGCGATATGGTTGTATTTGACAAATTTGCTGGTACGGAAGTGACAGTTGATAGTGTAGAGTATAAGATAGTAAATATTGAGGATATTGTTGCAGTAATTGGTTAATTTAAAAAAAGCAATCACAAATACAGGGAGGGTTTATAAATAATGGCTAAAGATATTAAGTTTAGTGAAGAAGCCAGACGTGATCTGAAAAAAGGTGTAGAAAAATTAGCAAATTCAGTTAAAGTAACACTTGGTCCTAAAGGTAGAAATGTATTATTAGAACAGAGTTTTGGAGCTCCTACTATTACAAATGATGGTGTTAGCATTGCTAAAGAAATAGAGGTAAAGAATCGCTATCAAAATATGGGAGTACAGGCAGTTAAGGAAGTTGCAACAAAGACTAATGATGTAGCAGGAGATGGAACAACAACTGCTACAGTTTTAGCAGAGGCTATTTTTAATGAAGGCCTTAAAAATGTTACTGCTGGTGCAAATCCGATGCTCTTAAAAAGAGGAATTGCAAAAGCAGTAAAAGCTTTGACAGACGAAATTGCTACTGAAGCAATACCTGTTGAAGGTAGAGAATCCGTATCACAAATAGCTTCAATTTCTGCCGGTAATGACGAAGAAATTGGAGATTTAATTGCAGAGGCTATGGAAAAAGTTGGACAAGACGGTGTAATCTCTGTAGAAGAATCAAAGAGCATGGGTACTTCCTTAGAAGTAGTTGAAGGTATGCAATTTGATAGAGGTTACTTATCTCCATATATGGTAACAAATACCGAAAAAATGGAAGCTTCTTTAGAAGATCCATATATCTTAATTACTGATAAGAAGATTTCAAATATTCAAGATATTCTTCCTTTATTAGAAAAAGTTGCTCAATCCGGAAAAGCTCTTTTGATTATAGCAGAAGAAGTTGAGGGTGAAGCATTAGCTACTTTAGTTGTAAATAAGATTAGAGGTACATTTGATTGTGTAGCAGTAAAAGCCCCAGGATTTGGTGACAGAAGAAAACAAATGTTGGAAGATATCGCAATTTTAACAGGTGGACGTGTGATTACCGAAGATCTCGGTTTGAAATTAGAGAATGCTGATATTTCTGATCTGGGTCATGCACATAAAGTAAATATCACCAAAGAAGATACCACAGTTGTAGAAGGTGAAGGAAATAAAAAAGATCTTAAAAATAGAATTAATCAAATAAAAAAGCAGATTGAAAATAGTGATTCTGACTTTGATAAAGAAAAACTACAGGAAAGACTCGCTAAATTAGCAGGTGGAGTTGCTGTAATTAGAGTTGGAGCAGCTACAGAAACAGAACTTAAAGAAAAACAACACAGGATAGAGGATGCTCTTTCAGCTACCAGAGCTGCTGTAGAAGAAGGCTTAGTTTCAGGTGGTGGAGTAACCTATCTGAATGCAATGAGTGTATTAGATAATATAGAGTTAAAAGGCGATGAAGCTACCGGTGTAGATATAGTAAGGAGATCACTCTCTGCTCCTATGCGTTTAATTGCCAGTAATGCTGGATACGAAGGCTCAGTTGTTGTAGAAAAAATAAAAGAACTTGAACCAGGTATGGGTTTTGATGCAATGGAAGGAAAATATGTAAATATGATTGAAGCTGGTATTGTTGATCCAGCTAAAGTAACCCGTTCTGCAATTCAAAATGCTGCAAGTGCAGCCGCAATGTTATTAACAACTGAAGCTCTTGTCGCAGACACATCAGATGATGATGAAGATGGAAACGGCGGCGGAGCTCCCGGTGGAATGCCCGGAGGTATGGGTGGAATGCCCGGAGGTATGGGTGGAATGCCCGGTATGATGTAATAGATAAATAAGAATGAAAGCAAAGCGGTATACTAAAAAGTATACCGCTTTTTTTAAATACACTATTAATTTATGTGAAACATTTGTTTTATGCTTTTATAGCCAAATTTAATGAAAATAGAGTATCATTTTTAAAAATGAAGTCTAAAATTATTTAATGATATATATTATATTAATCTTAATAGCAAAACTATAAAATGATTAATTAAATCCTTAACCTGCAGGAATGTTACATTCCTTCGGGTTTTTTATATGTGTATATAAAACATTTTATACTCTTGATGAATCTCTTAATTTTTAAATATACAAATATAAAACTACAGAAAAATACATTTCATTGCAAATTGATTTGAAAGCAGTATTTAAGAGAACTATATATGTAATTCACTGAAAGATCTTAGTTTAAAAGCTTACCCAACTCTATTTACATTTTGTGGTTTTTACCTTATAATATAAATTGTGGTTAAATGTCTTTGGGAGGAGATTTTTGTGGTTGAAAATAAAGTATTAATTATCGATTTTGGGGGTCAATATAGTCAATTAATTGCCAGAAGAATAAGAGAATTTAATGTTTATTCAATGATCAAATCATATAGAATATCAAGTCAGGAGATTGAGAAAATAAATCCAATTGCCATTATTTTTTCAGGTGGGCCGAACAGTGTTATTGGTCCTGATTCTCCTCATATAGATTCCGATATCTTTAATTTAGGGATACCTATTTTAGGCATTTGTTATGGTATGCAACTGATGGCCTCAATGTTAAAGGGTGGAATTGTTAAAAAGGCTGTTCAAGGGGAATACGGTAAAGCAAACTTACATATTAAAAAAGATAGTGGTATTTTATACAATATTGAAGACAAAACTCAAGTTTGGATGAGTCATGGTGATCAGGTTGTAAAACTACCCGAGGGCTTTGAAAATATAGCTAATACAGAGGTTACAGATGTAGCAGTAATGGCCAATTTCAAAAAGAAATTCTATGGTGTTCAGTTTCATCCAGAAGTGTTGCATACTTTAAAGGGTAAAGACATATTACATAACTTTCTTTTTAGAGAATGTAATGCTCAAGCAGAATGGACTATGGCTGATTATATCTATGAAGAAATCAATAAAATTAGCAATGAGGTTAAAGAAGAAAAGGTAATCTGTGGTTTATCGGGAGGAGTGGATTCTTCTGTAGCATCGGCTATAGTATATAAGGCGATTAAAGAACAGTTAACCTGTATTTTTGTGGACCACGGCCTATTAAGAAAGGGAGAAGCAAAAGAAGTTAGAAGAACTTTTGAAGAAGAATTTAATATTCCTCTAGTATATGTCAATGCTAGAGACAGATTTTTAAATAAATTAATGGGAGTTATTGATCCGGAAAAAAAAAGAAAGATCATTGGAGAAGAATTTATTCGCATTTTTGAAGAGGAAGCTTCTAAAATCAAGGGTGCTCGTTATCTTGTACAGGGGACTATTTATTCTGATGTCATCGAAAGTGGGAATGAGCATGCTGCAATGATTAAAAGCCATCATAATGTAGGTGGCTTACCAGAAGATATGAACCTTAAATTAATTGAGCCACTGCGGATGCTTTTTAAAGATGAAGTCAGAAAAATCGGAGAAGTGTTGGGACTTCCTGAAGAAATTGTTTGGAGACAGCCCTTTCCAGGGCCGGGACTTGCCATTAGAATTATTGGAGAAATAGATTCTAAAAAGCTTACTATCTTGCAAAATGCAGATGCTATTTTTAGAGAGGAAATAAGAGAAGCTGGATTATCGAGAGAAATCTGGCAGTCTTTTGCAGTTTTACCTGATCTGAGAAGTGTGGGAGTTATGGGAGATGATAGAACATATAGTTTTCCTATTATTTTAAGAGCAGTCAAAAGTGATGATGCAATGACTGCTGATTGGGCTCAACTACCTTATGATCTTTTGGAAGAAGCTTCAAATCGAATTGTTAATGAAGTTAATGAAGTAAATAGAGTGGTTTATGATATTACTTCAAAACCACCAGCAACTATCGAATGGGAATAGGATGGGAGTGGACAGATCAATGAGTGAAGATAAATATGATGTAATAATTGTGGGAACAGGTCCTACCGGTATATTTACAGTCCTAGAATTATTGGAAAGTAACGCTGATTTAGACATATTGATGTTGGAAAAAGGTAAGGATATTAATGATAGAGAATGTCCGATGAAACAAAACCCCGGCCAGGGTTGTATGAATTGTGAGAGCTGTTCAGTTGTTTCTGGTTGGGGTGGGGCAGGTGCTTACAGTGATGGTAAACTATCATTATCTCCTAAAATAGGTGGTCATCTTGAAGAATATATCGGATTGAACAGTTTAAAAAACCTTATATCTTATGCAGATAAAATTTATCTTAAGTTTGGTGCGCCTGACAGGGTATTTGGAGGAGACAAATCCAAAATAGAAGATATAAAAGCAAAGGCTATCAAAGCACAGTTGAAATTTATACCAGCTAAGTTAAGACATCTGGGAACAGGCTATACAAGAACAGTTTTAACAAATATGAAAGAATATATTGAAAGCAAGGGTGTAGAGATTAAGTTTAGAGTCAATGTAAAGGAATTTATAATAAAAAACGAAAAGATAAAAGGAGTTATAACCTCAGATGGACAAAAATATAAGGGTAAATATATAGTAACAGCCCCAGGCAGAGAAAATGCAGATTGGTTAAGCTCACTGGCACCAAAATTAGGTATAAATACGAGTATTAATCCTATTGATATTGGAATAAGAGTTGAAACTTCTGCAGTTATAGCAGAGCAACTTACAGAAAACTTCTATGAGTCAAAGTTAATCTATCAAACCCCCACATTTGATGATAAAGTTAGAACCTTTTGTATGTCACCTTATGGAGAAGTTGTTAATGAAAATAATCAGGGCCTTATTACTGTTAATGGACACAGCCATTCTGATATTAAGACAGAAAATACTAATTTTGCTTTATTAGTCAGCAAAACATTTACGGAGCCATTTCATGAACCTATTACATACGGCAAAAATATAGCTAAACTGGCTAATTTATTGGGGGGAGGAGTTTTGATTCAGAGATTAGGTGATCTTCTGGAGGGGCATCGTTCAACTCCTGAGAGGATTAATAGGGGAATTATAGAGCCGACTTTAAAAGAAGCAACCCCTGGTGATTTAAGTTTGGTTTTTCCTTACCGGCATTTAAAAGGTCTAATTGAAATGCTGGAGGCTTTAGATAATTTAGCGCCCGGACTCTATTCAAGGGATACCCTTTTATACGGTGTTGAGGTTAAATTTTATTCCAATAGGATTGATGTGAACAATAATCTAGAAACAAAAATAAATAATTTATATACAGCTGGTGATGGAGCAGGAATCACGCGTGGATTAATGCAAGCCTCTGTTTCCGGAATAGTTATTGCCAGAAATATACTTGATAAGGAATAATATCATGTATCCCTGTCATAATATTAAAAAAAACATGGGTTTAAAAGATGGTTTAGAGACTACATTTAAAACTTTATATGATAATTTCGGACCACAAGATTGGTGGCCGGCGGAAAGCAAATTGGAAATTATAATCGGTGCGATTTTGACACAGGCTGTTAGTTGGTCAAATGTTGAGATTGCTTTAAATAATTTAAAAAACGAAAATGTGTTAAATATTGATAGTTTAAATAATATTGATCAAGATGATCTAGCTGAGTTAATCAAGGCTTCTGGTTATTATAATATGAAAGCTAAAAAGATCAAAGCCTTTATCCATTTTATTATAAAAGAATATAATGGCGATTTAAATATTCTTGTTAATTGTAATAACCAGAAGATCAAAAATGAACTACTTGAAGTATATGGAATTGGACCCGAAACAGCTGATTCAATATTATTATATGCTTATCAAAAGCCTTTTTTTGTTATAGATAGGTATACCAGAAGAATATTAACAAGAATAGGCTATATAAAAGAGGGTATAACATATGATCGGTTGCAATATTTGTTTATAGATAATCTATCAAAGGATTTTCAACTATATAATGAATTTCATGCATTATTAGTAAATCTGGGCAAAAATTATTGCTTAAAAAACTCACCTATCTGTAAGGAATGTCCATTACAAAAATTCAAAAAGGAGGAGAGAGATGTTAGTTGTTAATACTCAAGAAATTGAAGGTAACGAAGTAACCGAGAACTTGGGATTAGTCCGAGGCAATACTATACGAGCAAGGCATATTGGAAATGACATTGTGGCTGGATTGAGAAATATAGTTGGTGGTGAGGTTAAAGAGTATACAAAGATGATCAGTGAAGCTAGGGAAGAATCTCTAAAAAGAATGATTGAAGAAGCAGAAGATTTAAATGCTGATGCTATTTTAAATGTACGGTTCACCACTTCACAGGTTATGGGTGGGGCTGCAGAAATACTGGTCTATGGTACCGCTGTTAAAATGAAAAAAAAGAACAAATAAAGTAGCAATAATTTTTAATATTATTTAAAAGGAGAGAAAAGAAAATATAAGTATTGCTGGGAGTGTAAATAATGGAAATAAGATGGAGTCTAAATGCTTTATATCCTGGATTAAACTCAGAGGAATTTCAAAATGACAAAAAGAGATTCAATGATAACATTGGAAGATTAACTGAATATAGTTTTTCAGACAATGATGACCAGGTTAAAGCTGCTGAAAAGTTTGTCACATTATTAAAAAGACACTATAAATTATCTTTAAAGATGCTCGCCTTTCTGAGATTATCAGTTAGTGTGGATGCACAGAACGAACCGGCATTAAAGATGAGTGAAATATTAGAAAAAGAAATGGTCAAAATTACAAAAAAGATGGTTGAGTTCCAAACCTGGTTGAGTAAAACTAAGGATAGGAAAAAATTATATCAGGGTTCTGATCTTTTAAAAGAACACAAATTTTTAATAGAAGAAATGGTAGAAAAAAGCGAATATCTTCTCTCTAAAAACGAGGAAGAAATTATTGCTGAAATGAAACAAACTGGATCATCAGCTTGGACGAAATTACAAGAAAAACTCACCTCTACTTTACAGGTAACTATAGAAGTTGAGGGAGAAACTAAAGAATTGCCTTTGCCGGTAGTAAGAAATTTGGCTTATAAAAAGGATCCCGCAATAAGAAAAAAGGCTTATCAAGCTGAACTAGACTCTTATAAGAAAATTGAAAAAGGAGTTGCAGCTGCTTTAAATGGAATAAAGGGAGAAGTAGTTACTATAAATCAAAGAAGAGGTTATAGTTCTCCCCTTGAGGAGGCTCTCATTAATTCTAGATTAAATAAAGAAACATTACAGGCTTTACTTGAAGCTATAGAAGACAAGCTATATATTTTTAGAGATTTTTATAAAACCAAAGCAAAAATACTAGGCCACAAAAATGGTTTACCGTTTTATGATTTATTTGCACCTCTGGGCGAAATAGAAATGGAATTTAGTTATCAAGAAGCGCGCGACTTCATTATTTCAAATATCAAAGAATTTAGTCCAGATATGGCAGATTTATATCTTACTGCTTTTCAGAATAACTGGATAGATGCAGAACCCAGGGAAGGCAAAAGAGGTGGTGCTTTTTGTTATAATCTACACCCAATTAAAGAGAGCAGAATTTTAAGTAACTTTACTGGATCTTTTAGCGATGTTACTACTTTGGCTCATGAATTAGGACATGCTTATCATGGGCACTGCCTGGGTAATGAAAGCATACTCAATTCTAATTATCCGATGCCCTTAGCTGAAACAGCTTCCATATTTAGTGAGACAATCGTGACAGAGGCTGCTTTAAACAAAGCAGATAAAGAACAAGCATATTCAATTTTAGAAAATTATATAACATCAGCTGCTCAGGTAATCGTTGATATTTACAGTAGATTTCTTTTTGAGGAGGAGCTTTTTGAAAAGAGAAAATCGAGTTCTTTAAGTGTAAAAGAATTGAAAACCATGGTTGAAAAAGCTCAGAAAAAAGCCTATGGCGATGGATTAAACCACAATTATTTGCATCCATATATGTGGCTTAATAAACCACATTATTATTCTGCAGATAATAATTATTATAATTTTCCCTATGCTTTTGGTCTTTTATTTGGCCTTGGAATATATGATCTCAGTAAGGGGATTGGAGATGATTTTATGTCTCAATACAAAGATTTATTAAAAGCGACTGGGAAAAACAAAATAGAAGATGTAGCAAAAACCTTTGATATAGATATTAGCACAAAGGGTTTCTGGCTTGATTCTTTAGAAGTAATTGGTAATAAGATAGACAGATTTAACCAATTAGTATAAAATAAAATGATAATTATCTTAAAATTAGGCCGGGCTCAAGCTCGGTTTTTTCTTTTTTTTTATTCTATTATAAAAATCAGATGTGTATTAGGTGTGTATTGACATCCTTTCCGCCCGTTCGCAAAAATTATGAACGAGGATTTCTTAAAGAAACTTACACCGAAACTTTTCTTTTAATTACGCAATGATAGTTTCGGTATTATGCCCTCGAGGCTGTTATGATGAAAACTTTAGGCTGTGTTATCACCCCTCCTAAGATATGGATATGCTCTCCCATTTGTCGGACACTGAGTTAAGGTGTATAATAGAATTCAAGAGGTACTCAAATGGGTAAAAGAAGCTATTACAGTGAAGAATCCAAATGTAAAGCATTAGAGCTGTGTTTGAATTCTAATCAAACCATTAAAGAAATAGCAGGAAATTTAGGTACAAGTTCATATAATCTATCCGGGTGGAAACGTGAATACTCTGATAAAGGTGAATTGGCTTTCCCAGGACAAGGGAAACAAAAATTAACCTCTGAACAAGAAGAAATACAACAACTTAAAAAGAAACTTATGGAAGCACGAATGGAACGTGATATATTAAAAAAAGCAATGGTATTGAGCGTTAAAGAAAAGGCAAATTGAGAATTTGTCAGATGGATGTTATGGAGATGAATGAGTTCCTTTAAAGAATTTTCGTACTTAATTGTTAACGACTGAAGAGGATGTAAAATATTGTTTTAAGGAATATTTTCTAGAAGAAGGTGTATTGAAATTGATTGAATTTGAAATTCCTGGATTTAAAAAGTTTACAATAGAAAATATTGTCCTGGATTATAATGGGACTTTAGCTTTTCACGGTCAGTTAATAGAAGGGATGGAAGAAAAGTTAAAATTTTTAAGCAAAAAAGCCAATATACATATTCTTACTGCAGATACATTTGGGTGTGTAAAAGAGGAAATTAAAAACGAAACATTGAATATCGTAGTTTTAGATAAAAAAACAAAGGGTAGTGAAAACAAGCGAAATTTTATTAAAAGTCTAGATGCAGAAAGAACGGCTGCTGTTGGGAATGGAAGTAATGATGCAGCCATGCTCAAAACAGCTGCTATTGGAATTGCAGTTATGGGCAAAGAAGGTGTATCAAAAAAATGTCTTACAAATTCTGACTTGCTGGTAGGTGATATACATAACGCCCTTGATTTATTAATTAATGTTAAGAGTTTAATAGCAACATTAAGAAAGTAGGTTATTTTTATGAAAATAAATAGCTTAAAAACTTTTGTACAGTTGATTGATACTGGTAGTTATTCTATTACGGCTGATAGAATAGGTTTAACTCAACCTGCTGTGAGTATGCAGATTAAAAAGTTAGAAGATAATTTTGCTACAGATTTAATAATAAAAGAAGAAGGTGCTTTGATTTTAACACCGGCCGGTAAAGCTGTTTATGGTTATAGCAAAGATATTTTAGACAAGTGGGAGAAATTAGTTTTCGAAGTTGAAAATAAAAAACATAAATATTATAAAAATATCGCTATAGGAGCAAGTACTATACCTTCAGAATATATACTGCCTGATATATTGGCTGAATTATCTAAAGATAGGCCGGAGATAAAATCTTCAATTGAAGTTGGAGACAGTGCAGAGATGATCGAATTATTAGATCAGAAAGAGGTTGATTTAATATTAGTTGGTTATAAGCCAACATCCACTAAATTTGAAATTATAGAAGTAGTAGAAGATCAATTAAAGTTAATTATACCTTTAGAACATCCCTTAGCAGAAAGGGATGTAGTTAAGATGATTAATCTCACGGAAGAGAATTTTTTAATTAGAGAAATTGGTTCGGGCACAAGAAAAGCAATGTTAAGTGGTTTTAAAAGAGCTAATTTGAATATTAATGACTTAAATATAAAATGTCAATTGGGCAGCACAGAAGCAGTTATATCAGCAGTACAGTCGGGATTGGGTATTTCTTTTGTTTCTGAATTTGCTTCTTCTAAGGCTCAACAATGTGGTAGGATAAGAGAAATAAGTGTAGAAGATATCAATTTAATACGTAAATTTTATCTGGCATATAATAAAAATAAAAAAGATGATGAATTAATTAAAAAGTTTATTATTATATGTAAAAAAATGGTTAATTATGGTTAGAAGTCTGATATTTTTTATCTAAAACAGCCAAGAAAACTCCATCCAAGCTACTGTATTGGGTGGAGATGAATTGGTTATTTTAAATTTAATTAGATATTGAAGTTAAAATTAATTTTTCCCTTGATTTTCAATATAATCTTTAATTGTCTCAATAGTAGCACTACTAGTAGATACAATACAGTAGTTTTTGGACCAAAAAGCAGACTCCCAATTGTTGTTCATACTGCTTTTTAATAAGTTTTAAAGATACCGTTTTTAAAGTATGGTTTTTCTCCATATCTGTTGGTACATTTTTAGATATTTCCAGGAAAAGCCTGTTTAATCTTTAATGCGAAATACCTGTTATCATGGAAGCCATAAGCACTTCTTTTTATCTCTTTAATTTTGTTATTAGTTCCTTCTAATTTTGAAGTATGGATTGTATAAAGAGCATAGTTTAAAATGCCATTTGGTTTTTCTTTATCTTTGAGATTTTTTTCGTTCTTTAACAACAACCATCTACTACCCTTAATTACTTTCTGCTTTTGTTCAGTAGATGGTTTTTTGGTTTCTGATCTTTTTACTTGATCAATAACTTTGCTATAATTAGAGACTATATGGAATTTATCAAACACTATGACAGCCTCTGGACACCATTTTCTGGATCCCACATATCCATAGCAATAGCTTTAATGTTGGCTCTATCGCTTTCTGGCATGCCTTTGAAAAATTTATCTAGAGTCTTAACTTTACGTTCTTTACCAACCCAGAGAACACGTCCTGTTTGAAAATCAAGGACTACAATCAAGTATTTATGATATTTACCGAAATAAATTTCATCAACAGTTTAAAAACCTGAATTTTCATATTCTGTTTCACCAAATTCTTTTTCTAGAAAATGTTTATCAATATTTTTTACTGTTTTCCAGTCAAGATTAAGATGATCAGCTACTTCTTTAACTGTCATCTTTTTGCACAGATCATAGATATATCTTGCCATTCGATATGTTACATGTGGACCTTTAGAATCAGTGACATTTAATTGTTCAGTTCTAATACCACAATTAGGACAATAAATCTTACGATAGTATAATGTAACTTGATGATTTGCATGTGCCAAATTTAAGTCTCTAAGTGACCTCTGGTGCCAGGAATGATTTCCTTTAGCTTTACTCCCACATTCTGAACAAATAGGAGTAAATCTCAAATCAGGTTCCATTTCTGTATGAATAACTGTACCAAGTTTAGGTTCTCGTATCTGACCACAGTTACTAATTTTTACTCGACGAAAGGAGAATAAAGATGATATACTAAAATTAGACATAGGTGAAGACTTCCTCTTATATTTATTATAGATAAATAAATATTAGAGGTCTTTAAGCTTATGTCCTTCTTTTTTTATTTAATTTTTACCAACGATATGGAGAAGAACCAAGATTCTTAACTGGGAAAGTTGAGAAAAAATAATTTGAATGAGGGAATATAATGAATATAGTAGGAATTATTTTTGGATTCATGTTAATTTTGATACTTAACTATAGGGATATAAACTTAGGTTTTTCCATAATATTGGGAGCTATAATAGGTGGTTTACTGAGTGGGATTGCTTTATTACGCCTACCTCAAATCTTACTTTTTACATTAAGGGAAAATACTACGATAAGATTAGCGTTAATGATGATATTGATCAGTGGATTAGGTTATATATTGGAACAGAATGATGATTTGAATATTATGGTGAATTCTTTTTTAAAAATTTTTAATAGCAGCAAGCCATTAATTATTATATTCCCTTCACTTATTGCAACCTTATCTGTACCGGGAGGAGCTATACTTTCTGCTCCTATGGTTGATAAAAGTGGAGATAAGATCGAATTATCATATGCAAATAAGACAGCGTCCAATCTCTTTTATCGACATATATTTTTTTTAGTATATCCTTTATATCCTTCTTTAATAGTAGCAGCTGACCTATTTGATGTACATGAATTTTCTCTTATTAAATATAATATTTTGATAACCTTAGTTGGATTGGTCGTTGCTTATTTTATGTTTTTTTATAATAATGATAGCAAAATATTGGTCAAAGAAAACAGAGTAAATATTAATTATTTTCAGGAGATTAGACAGATCTTATTAAGTCTTAGTCCAATCATCATTGTATTAGTTTTATCTCTAATCTTTAATGTGCAATTTGTTATCTCACTTTTTGTAGCTACTATTTGGGGTTTCTTTAAATATTTATATAAACATAAAAGAGATTATAAAATAATATACAACTACTTCACCAATGGTATTAATTATAACTTAGTAGCTGTAATAATTGGTGTTATGATTTTTAAGAATGTTGTTGAAATAAGTGGATTTTCATCTATAATTGCAAACCTGCTTAATCAAATAGGGCTTCCTTTAATTATGATAATTCCTGTCTTGGGTCTGGTTGTTAGTTTCTTTCTTGGTTCTAACATAGCAGCTTTAGGAATACTAGCTCCTATATTTATCCCCTTATTTCCCGCAAACAATTTGGCTCCATATTTGTCATTTTTATTTATTTCAACGTATATTGGCTATAATTTGTCACCGATACATTTATGTTTGGTATTAACAAAAGAATATTTTGATATAAGTTATTTCGAAACTTATAGTAAACTAGTTATACCTTTTGTGGCTATGTTATTTGCCGCAATTTTGCAATTTCTATATTTGAGTTGATGAATAAAAAAGGAAGGTGATGTTATGGATTTAAAAATTAAGGGTCATAATGCATTGATAACTGCATCAAGTAGTGGTTTGGGTAAGGCAAGTGCTAAAATTCTTGTTACTGAAGGAGTAAATTTTGTAGTTAATGGAAGGCACAAGGAAAAATTAGAACAAACAGTCAAAGAATTAAAAGGTTTAAATGGAGGCAAAGTAGTTGGTTAAGTAGGTGATATCACCAAAAAAAAGGATATAGTCAAGTTGGTTGAAACCACTTATAAAACTTTTGGTAGTTTTGATCATTTAATAACTTCTGCCGGAGGGCCTCCCAGCAATGCTTTTATGGAGACGACTGATGAAGAATGGTATTATACTTATGCCCTTTTGGTGATGAGTGTTGTTAGATTGGTTAGGGAGGCCAAACAATATTTTGAAGAAGGTGAGGGAGGAACTATTGTAAATATTACTTCGCGAAGCGTAAAAAAGGCTTTAGGAATAAAGAGCAAAGAACCCACCCTTTTTTCAAACGGGTGATGAATTTGCTCGGTTTTGATTATGTCATACCATATGTAACATCAACAACCTTTTATTAAATTTGAATTTATAACTTGTTG
>Ga0209942_1000789_pt1 | contig 18280 bp, 13 predicted proteins | sample SalPonR1_A_D2_MG_FD_185695 | JGI IMG/M metagenome (GOLD analysis project Ga0209942, IMG submission 185695) | Salt pond soil microbial communities from South San Francisco under conditions of wetland restoration - Salt Pond MetaG R1_A_D2_MG... ...
TAAAAATTAAATCACATCAAAATTTAAACTAAAGGTAGTCAATTAATTAGAAACCTCAAAAAAGATATGGGCAATTTTTGGATAAAAGATATCCATAACGCTTACAGGATTGTGCCGGCCAATAATTACAGCCTCTTAAAGCATCTTTTCTAAATTGATGAGCATAAATGATTAATAAATAACCTTCAAAAGCAAGTATTCTTTCTGTATTACAAATTTCTTTTATTGGTTATGAAATAGGATAGTGCAATAAAAAACCCAATAAATCCTACAGCCATAATAACCGTTAAATCTAATGACAGGCTTTCGGGTATTAATCCAATTTCCTGGAAATCGAGCGAGCTTTTGCCTGATGAGCTGGTAAAAGATTTCTCGGAAGTCATGGTTAAAAACTCAGGGGTAGGTGTGAGATTGGAAATAATTTTTGCCGGAAAAAAGCGCCGTGCTTCTGCTTTAAAAATTAAACGGATAACTGGCTCGATGATAGCAAAGTACAATAAAAACATAATAATCGACAAGGCATTATTGCGAAAAACCAGTGCTATAAACATCCCTATTGTCATATAACCAATAGCCTGAATGAAATAAATCAATATAAGATACGATTTTTCAAAAACAATAGTAAATGTAATACCGTTTGTATAAACCATTCCAAAAATTAATATGGCAAGCAATACCATTAAAAAAGTGTATACGGCAATGGTAACGATCATAATTAATTTCCCGGAAATTAAATCGTTCCGGCTTAAACCGTTAACCACATTTTGCCTGAATGTCCGAAAAGAAAACTCGTTGCCTACCAACAGTATCACGACAATTGCCAGAAACAGGTTAAACCAGCTGGCTACCCAGGGGAAAAACTCCCAGATATTGGGAAACTGATAAAGCCCTTTGACTGAAAATCCGGGGATGCTAAAGTGTATACGGGAAACGACCAGAACGACTAAAAAAAACAGCAAAAAATGAATAATCATTAATGTTTTAAAAGCCGGATAGGATAGTGTTTTTATTTTTTCGAGCTGGAATAATTTTTTCATTTTGGTCAGATATTGAATGTTTATTATTTAACTAATTGGAGGAACTGATCTTCTAAACTTTGTTTTTTCAATAACACTTTGGATAGCGTAAACCCTTTTTCAAAACAATATTTGTTTAAATCAGTAGCAGAGTACCCGGATTCCAATACTACAGCCAGGTCTTTATCTGATTTAAAGACTTTTTTAACAAAATTTGTTTGTTGAAGCATGGGTTCGAGATCTTCCATCCTTTCGCTTTGTATATAAACCATATCGTCGGTAGTTAGCAGTTCGCCTACCTTTCCATTGGCAATTACCTCGCCTGATTTAAGAATGGCAACATGCGAACACACTTTTTCCACCTCATCCAAGATATGGCTGGCTAAAATAATGGTTTTTCCTTCATTGGCCTGCGATTGAATAATATTTCGCACTTCGGCAAAACCTTCGGGGTCAAGACCATTGGTTGGTTCATCCAAAACCAAAACCTCCGGATTACCGACCAATACCGAAGCAATAGCAAGGCGCTGTTTCATGCCAAGCGACAAGGTATTGTAGGGCGAATGTTTGCGTTTCAGCAAATTTGAGACTCCTAATGCATAGTTGACATCCTCTTCCGGAGCATCTTTAATCTTAGCTACAATTTTAAGGTTTTCCCATAAGGATAAGTAGGGATAAAAATTGGGGGTTTCAATCAAAGATCCAATACGGCGGCGTGTAAACTTATCCATGGGCTTGTCAAACCATCTGTAATGCCCTGAATGGGCCTTTAGAATATCAAGAATTACCGAAAGGGTGGTCGTTTTCCCGCTTCCGTTCGGGCCCAATATACCATAAACTTCTCCCCGGTTTACGGTAAACGAAATATTGTTTATGGCGAGAATTTTACCGTAACTCTTACTTAGATGATTAATTTCTACTACTTTTTCCACGTGCTTATGTATTTTTAAAAGATTAAAAAATAAGGGAATTTTGATGTTCCCTTATATTTTTTATGGTAAAGACGAATGAACGTTTAATTAGTTACCCAATTCTGAAAAGAATTTAATTCTCATCAACCGGACTTCTTCTTCAGAATATTGATCTTCGCCCAGTTCTTCCAGTGCTGCTTCAATCGATTCAGTTTCTGCTTCTTCTCTAAAATATTCATAAATATCTTCTTGTTTATCATCATCAATCATATCATCAATATAATAATCAAGATTTAGTTTGGTTCCGGACTGAACAATGGATTCAATTTCGTCGAGCAGCTCATGCATTTCCAGTCCTTTGGCATCGGCAATATCCGGGAGGGGCATTTGCCGGTCGATACTATGAATGATATAAACTTTTAATCCTGATTTATTAACTACCGATTTTACAACCATATCCTGGGGACGGATTATTTCTTTCTCGTCAACATATTTTTTGATTAAATCGGCAAACTTTTTGCCGTACCGTTTTGCTTTTCCGGAACCTACACCAACAATCCGGGTCATTTCATCAAGGTTAACCGGATACTGAATGGCCATATCTTCTAACGATGGATCCTGAAAAATAACAAATGGCGGCAGGTTCAATGCTTTGGCTTCTTTTTTTCGTAAATCTTTCAAAATATTAAACAACTCATCATCTACGGCACCTGTTTTACCAGCACCTGCGTTGCTATCCATATCATCATCTTCGCCTTCATAATCATGGTCTTTGGTTAAGGTAAAAGGTTGTGGGTTTTTTAAATATTCTAATCCTTTTTCACTAACTTTCAGCAAACCATAACTTTCTATATCCTTATCAATAAATCCTGCCACTAAAGCTTGTCGGAGTACAGCATTCCAATATTTAGGATCTTTATCGGAACCTTCACCAAAAATTTCCAGCTCGTGATGTTTGTATGATTTAATGGGTGTATTTTTCACTCCGGCTAAAACATTAGCCACATGTTCGGCTTTAAACTTTTCTTTTACTGCCTGTATAGCCTGCAGGGCTAATACAACATCCTCTTTCCCTTCAAATTGATCTTTGGGATGTACGCAGTTGTCACAATTTTCGCAATTTTCATGCTCATATTTTTCACCAAAATAGTGAAGTAACATTTTCCGTCGGCAAACAGCAGATTCGGCATAAGCAACCGTTTCAAGTAATAGTTGTTTGCCTATCTCCTGTTCAGCTAAAGGCTTACCCTGCATAAATTTTTCTAACTTCTGGATATCCTTATAGCTATAAAATGCAATACATTTTCCTTCGCCACCATCACGTCCGGCACGTCCGGTTTCCTGGTAATAGCCTTCTAAACTTTTAGGAATATCATAATGAATCACAAAACGAACATCGGGTTTGTCAATTCCCATACCAAAAGCAATGGTCGCAACAATAACATCCACATCTTCCATCAAAAATTTATCCTGATTCCCGCTTCGCGTCGCAGCATCCATTCCGGCATGATAAGGCAATGCTTTTATACCATTTACCTTTAACACTTCAGCAAGCTCTTCTACTTTCTTCCGGCTCAAACAATAGATAATACCCGATTTCCCGGTATTATTCTTGATAAATTTAATGATTTCTTTTGCGGCATTAACTTTAGGCCTTACCTCATAGTATAAATTTTCGCGATTAAACGAAGATTTAAACACATTGGCATCAAGCATATCCAGATTTTTCTGAATATCACTCTGCACCTTTGGCGTTGCTGTTGCAGTTAAAGCAATTAAAGGGGCTTGTCCAATTTTATTAATAATGGGGCGAATTCTTCGGTATTCAGGTCTGAAATCATGACCCCATTCCGAAATACAATGCGCCTCATCAACCGCATAGAATGAAATTTGTGCCTTTTTTAAGAATAAAATATTTTCTTCCTTTGTTAACGACTCAGGGGCTACATAAAGCAAGCGTGTTTTACCATCTAACACATCCTGTTTTACTTTTTGCATCTGTGTTTTGGTAAGTGACGAATTCAAAAAATGTGCAATTCCCTCTTCAGTACTAAAACCCCGCATTGCATCTACCTGGTTTTTCATTAAGGCTATTAACGGAGAAATTACTATAGCCGTACCATTCATAATTAAAGACGGCAATTGATAACATAATGATTTCCCTCCACCGGTGGGCATTAATACAAATGAATCATTCCCGTCAAGAACATTTCTAATAATTACTTCCTGGTTACCCTTAAATGAATCAAATCCAAAATATTGTTTGAGGTAATCTTTCAACGAAATATCAGCTCCTACACTCATGTTAATTTATAAAGTAAATTGATTTAGGTTATTGATAAAATAAATAAAGATTTTTGTCCTGAACAAGTTTTTTATTTATTTATAAAACATGTTTTAAACCGAAACCTTATTTGTATATTATAAAAATAAATACTTTTGTAATTATAAATTTACAATAATTTTTTTTAAAAAGATAAAAAGCAAAGCTTAAAATTATATAATATTAATCAAATTTACATTAGGGTCACCAATTATTCATCAACACACAAAAAAATGGACATTAAAAACTTAGCCATAAAAACCATTCTACAGGAAGCTGAATCGATAAAAAAACTTGCCGGATACATTGACAATGATTTTGAAAAAATTGTACAATTAATTTATAACAGCAATGGAAGAGTGGTTGTAACCGGAATAGGGAAAAGCGCAAATATTGCCAATAAAATTGTAGCTTCATTAAATTCTACAGGAACACCGTCAATTTTTATGCATGCTGCAGATGCTATTCACGGAGATCTGGGAATGATTCAAAAAGATGATGTTATTATTTGCATATCAAAAAGTGGTAACACCCCTGAAATTAAAGTGTTAGTCCCTATCATAAAAAGCCGTGGTAATATTTTAATCGGAATGGTTTCATCTACTGATTCCTTTTTAGCCAAACAAGCCGATTATGTTTTAAAATCAACGGTTGACAAAGAAGCCTGCCCCAATAATCTGGCTCCCACATCGAGCACTACAGCACAACTGGTTATTGGAGATGCGCTGGCTGTTTGTTTACTGGAATACAGAGGTTTTTCATCCGAAGATTTTGCTAAAGTACATCCCGGTGGTGCCCTTGGAAAAAAACTGTACATGCGGGTAAGCGATTTGTATAAAAACAACGAATCGCCAAAAGTATTTATGAATGAAGACATTAAAAATGTAATCGTTGAAATCAGCTCAAAAAGACTTGGAGCAACAGCTGTTTTGGATGAAAACAATCAATTAAAAGGGATTATAACCGATGGAGATATTCGAAGAATGTTACAAAAATTTAATACTTTCGAAAAATTAACCGCAAAAGATATTATGTCACCCAATCCCAAAACAATTTCCAAAGATGAACTGGCGATTAACGCCTTTAATCTTATGGAGAGCAATAGTATTACTCAATTAATTGTGGTCCAGAAAGAAAAATATCTGGGAATGGTTCATTTACATGATATTTTAAAAGAGGGCATTGTATAGCATGGCACAAAAGACTAATATGACTTTTCTGGAACATCTTGAACAATTAAGATGGCACCTGATACGTGCATTTGCATCTGTTATAATTGTTGCTATTGTAGCCTTTGTTTTTAGTGATATCGTTTTTAACCATATTATTTTAGCTCCCAAAAATCCGGATTTTTTTACCAATAAAATACTTTGCCTTTTAGGCGATAAAGTTAATATCTCCAAATTGTGTATTAATTCTGAACCTTTCCAGATTATTAATATTAAAATGGCGGGGCAGTTTACCATTCATATTACCATCTCGATCTTTGCCGGGATAATTTTAGCTTTTCCTTATATTTTCTGGGAATTTTGGAATTTTATTAAACCTGCATTATACGAAAATGAATTAAAACATAGCCGAGGAGCGGTAACCATTAGCTCTCTATTATTTCTTTTAGGTATACTTTTTGGATATTTTGTTATTGCTCCATTATCCATCCACTTTTTGGGAACTTACAATGTCAGCGATCAGGTATTAAATCAAATCAATCTTAAATCATATATCGGAACAGTAACCTCGGTAACACTGGCAGCAGGAGTAATTTTTGAACTCCCAATATTAATTTTCTTTTTAAGCAAAGCAGGGCTGGTAACCCCTGAATTTTTGCGAAAATACAGACGACATGCCATTATTATCGTTATGGTACTTGCCGCAACAATTACCCCTCCGGATATTTTTAGTCTGGTATTGGTTACCTTTCCTTTAATCATTCTTTATGAAGCAGGAATCGTTATATCAAAAAAAGTGGTGAAAAAAATGCAACCCTAATACTTTTAAGCTTATTTTTAATATTTGTTTAAACGTTTCAGCATGAAGAGAAGTCGCTGTACCTGGTTGTTGTTTATTATCTTTTTTCTGCAATCAACGCTGGTTTTGGGTCAGATAACCAAAGTAAGAGGGATGATTAAAGATTCAGAAACGGGTGAGCCCATCCCATTCGTAAATGTTACCTTTCCTAATTCAACCATTGGCACCATCACCAATACTTCGGGTGAATACTTTTTAGAATCAAGACAAAGCTACGATTCCATTATCGCTTCCTTTGTGGGCTATAAACCACAGGTTAAACCTATTAATGCACTCAGCTACCAGGTAATAAATTTTAAGCTTGAACCAAACGTATATGAACTAGAAGAAATCATCGTATTACCTACCGAAAATCCGGCACATCAAATAATAAGAAATATCATCGCTAACAAAAAAAACCATAATCCCCGAAAATACGACTCATATACCTATGAGTTATACAATAAAATAGAAATTGATGTAAATAATGTAAACGATCAGTTAAAAAATCACAGGCTGCTAAAAGATTTTCAGTTTATCTTTAATTACACCGACACATCGGCCATCACCGGAAAACCTTACTTACCTGTTTTTATCACGGAGTCATTTTCTGAATACTATTATCAAAAAAATCCCCGAATAGAACGGGAAATTATTAATGCTACAAAAATATCAGGAATAGAAAACGAAAGTCTCTCGCAGTTTACCGGAAAAATGTATCAAAAGATAAATATTTATGAAAATTTTGAGCGAGTTTTTGAACCCGGCTTTGTAAGTCCTATAGCCGATTTTGGGTTGTATTATTATAAATATTATTTAATCGACAGCGCTTATATCGACAATCAATGGTGCTACCACATCTCATATGTGCCTAAAAGAAAACAGGAAAGAACTTTCCATGGCGACTTCTGGGTGCATGATACAACATTTGCCATAAAAAAAATTCAAATGAGAATGGCTAATGATGTTAACATCAACTTTATTAATGATTTTGTGGCCGATTACGAATACGAACAAATTAACGACAGTATATGGTTTATGAAAAACGAAAAGCTATTCTTCGACTTTAACCTAACCGATCGATCATTGGGCTTTTTCGGCAAAAAAACAACGCACTATAAAAACATTAACATAAATCCAGCATTACCCAAACATGTGCAAAAAATTAACGATAACGTAATTGTAGAGGAAAATGCCATTATTAATGATGAAGATTATTGGGTAAAAAACAGGCCTGTCGACCTTACTCCTAAAGAAATAAAAATCTATGAGATGGTTGACTCCATAAAGCAAGTGCCTATTTACAAAACCTATGAAAAAATAGTAATGATGTTTGGAATGTATCATTACGAAATTGGATTATTTGAACTGGGACCCTATTATAAAACCTTCAGCTTTAACGAAATAGAAGGAAACAGAATACGTTTAAGCGGCAGAACAAGTAATAATTTCAGTACCCGATTAATGATCAATGCCCATGTTGCTTATGGAGAAGAAGACAACCGGTTTAAATATGGCGGAGGTTTTATTTATATGTTTGACAAAAATCCACGTTTAGCTATAGGGGCACAATACAAGTATGATATTCAACAATTAGGACAAAGTCCTAATGCATTAACTGAGGATAATTTCTTTACATCCATTTTAAGACGAAATCCTAACTACAAACTAACGATGGTAAGCGATTTCAATGCTTTTATCGAAAAGGAATGGTTCCAGGGATTCTCAAACATGCTTTCTTTTAATTACAAAAATATTGAGCCGACAATATATATCCCCTTCCAAAAATCATCATTAACCGATACAACTGTTTTTAATGATATAACAACCAGCGAGCTTAGTCTGAATATCCGTTTTGCAAAAAACGAAAAATATTTGCGTGGAGAGTTTGAACGAATAAATCTCGGGACCAACGATCCGGTACTTAATCTTAATTTTACGGCAGGGATTCAAAATCTTTTTGGTTCCGATTACGAATATTATAAGGTACATATAAACCTGGCCCATAAAGTACCCATAAGCCCGTTTGGATATTTCAAATATATCCTGGATGCAGGACAGGTTTTTGGCACCGTTCCTTATCCATTGCTAAAACTTCACGAAGGAAATGAAACGTATGCCTTTGACCGGTATGCTTTTAATATGATGAATTATTATGAATTTGCCAGCGACAGATATTTAAGTGCATATGCCGAACATCACTTTCAGGGATTTTTTTTAAATAAGATCCCCTTATTACGAAAATTAAAATGGAGGGAAGTAGTTTCCGGGAAAGCTTTAATTGGAGAATTAAGTAACCGGCATGAAAAAATAATGGATTTCCCTCAGGGTTTATATCAGATAAATGCCCCTTATTTTGAAGCCGGAGTAGGAATAGAAAATATTTTTAAAATTTTTCGATTAGATGCATTGTGGCGCTTATCCTATCTTGATCATGAAAATATTGAAAAATTCGGGCTAAGAGCAACCGTGCAAATTATATTCTAACCTCATTTTTTCATAAATATCCCATAATAATGCTATCTATAAATACGTCAGGTTAAAAAAGTACATTAAAAGTTATACCTTTGAAAAAAAATTTCATCATGAGTCAAGATCATCAAGTACAATTACGAACAGAGAACCTTATCAAGAAATATCGTTCAAGAACTGTAGTGAACAAAGTTTCTGTAGATGTAAAGCAAGGTGAAATTGTTGGTTTGCTGGGCCCTAACGGAGCAGGAAAAACTACAACATTTTATATGATTGTTGGCCTTATTACTCCCTACTCGGGCAAAATTTATCTTGACAATAAAGACATTACTAAAGAACCCATGTATAAGCGTGCCCAAATGGGTGTTGGGTACCTGGCTCAGGAGGCTTCGGTTTTCAGAAAACTGAGCATTGAAGACAATATCAAAGCGGTATTGGAAATGTCAGATATGTCTAAAGAAGAACAAAAAGAACGATTGGAAAACCTTCTGGATGAATTTGGTTTACAAAAAATACGAAAAAGTTTAGGGATACAACTATCGGGAGGAGAAAGAAGAAGAACTGAAATTGCACGAGCATTAGCCATAAAACCTAATTTTATTTTACTCGATGAGCCTTTTGCTGGGGTAGATCCCATTGCCGTTGAAGATATTCAGGAAATTGTAGGTAAATTAAAAGAAAAAAACATAGGAATTTTAATTACCGACCATAATGTGCATGAAACCCTTACCATTACCGATCGTGCCTACCTGCTTTTTGAAGGGTCCATATTAAAAGCAGGAAACGCACAGGAACTGGCCGAAGATGAACAGGTGCGCAGGGTTTACCTGGGCAAAAACTTTGATTTGCGTACCATAGGATTAAACAATGATTAGATTTAATGTCCTGTCAAACCCTAATAACCTATATTATCATTTACAAACACTGCCACATTCAAGCGCTGTAAAGGGCCTTCATGATTAAACCGACACTATCTCATAAATTTTCCCATTATATTGACCGTGATAAGAGAATAATCTTTATTTTTAAAGAATATTAAATAATCTCAATATCTCATGAATTATAAAAAATTACTCTTGTTTTTTGTATTAGGATTACTCATAATACCTTTTACAGAAGCTCAAAGCACCAAACTTTTAAGAAGTCCGGACATCAGCAACAACCATATTACATTTGTTTATGGAGGTGATATATGGCTTGCAGATACCCATGGAGAAAACCCTGAACGTTTAACTACCTTTCCGGGAGAAGAAATCCAACCTCATTTTTCTCCTGATGGAAAGTACATTGCCTTTTCCGGCAAATATGACGGAAATACAGATGTATATATTGTTCCAATTGATGGGGGAGCACCCCAACGCTTAACCTGGCATCCTTCGGCTGATCATGTTATTGGATGGACCCTGAATGGAAGAATAATGTTTACATCGGGAAGAGAACAGACTCCCATCGCAATGCCAGACATGCTCTACACTATTGATATAAATGGTGGCATGCCTGAACTTTTTATGAAGCCACGTTTTTATAACGGACAACTATCACCCGATGAAAAACATCTTGCTTATCGAAGAAATTTACCCTGGGAAACCGAGTGGAGAAACTACAGAGGTGGACAGGCTAACCCCATCAGAATTTTAAACCTTGAAACATTCGAGGTAGAAAAGATACCCTGGGATGGAAGTAATGATATCTCTCCGGTATGGATTGATGAAACCATCTATTTCCTTTCTGACCGGGACTATGCCATGAATATTTGGTCGTATCAATTCACTACAAAAGAGTTAAAACAAATAACTTTTTATAAAACGTTTGACTGCAAAAACCTGGAAGCAGGCAACGGAGAAATGATATATGAATATGGTGGTGATTTATACACCTTATCTCCAGACAATACAAATCCTGAAAAGTTATCCATTGAAATAAAAGCAGACTTCCCATGGATGCGCCCCCATTGGGAAAATGCATCAAAGCATATTACCAATATTGAAATATCACCCACAGGAAAAAGGGCTATTATTGAAGCCCGTGGAGAGATATTTACAGTTCCCGAAAAAGAAGGGAGCATTAGAAACCTTACAAGCAACTCGGGAAGTGCTGAACGATCTCCTGCATGGTCGCCCGATGGCGATAAGGTAAGCTGGTTTTCTGACAAAAGTGGTGAATATAAGCTAATCATTGCTAACCAGTTTGGAGAAATCACCCGGGAAATAGCGTTTGAAAAGCCCACATTTTACTATTCACCCCAATGGTCGCCTGATTCAAAACACATAAGCTTTAGCGATACCGACCGGGTACTTTGGATGGTAAATATTGAAACAGGTGAAATTACCAGGGTTGATGACGAAGGCTTTTCAAACCCTGAGCGGGTAATCATTCCACAATGGTCACCCGACTCAAAATGGGTGGCTTATGGTAAAAGGTTACCCAACGAATTTAGTGCAATTTTCATCTACTCATTAGACCAAAAACAATCTTTTCAGATAACCGATGGGATGAGCGAATGCAGGCAACCCACCTGGGATAAAAATGGCAAATACCTTTATTTTATAGCCAGTACAAATTACGGGTTAAATACCGGATGGCTGGATATGTCTTCGCTTGAACGCCCTGTGGATTATTCTCTTTATGTTACTGTACTTGATAAAAATGAAAAAAGTCCATTGCTACCCAAAAGTGATGATGAAAAAATAGAAAAGAATGATAAAAATGAAAAAACAGACAAACAAGAAAGTGATAAAGATGAAAAGATAAAAGTAAAGATCGATTTTGAGGGAATTAATGACAGAATCCTGGATTTAAATCTCCCGGCACGTGATTACAAAGAAATAAAAAGCGCAGAGGAAGGAGTAATATTTTACACAGAATCTGTTGAAGATAAAAGAGGCTTAACATTACATAGATACGACCTGAAAAAGCAGAAATCAAAGGAAGTGTTGGATAATATAAATAATTTTACCATTTCTTTCGATGGCAAAAAAATACTTTACGCATACAATGGAAACTGGTTTATTTCTGATGCTTCAGAAAATATAAAACCCGATAATTCTATTAACACCTCTGATTTAAAAATGAAAGTAGATCCCATGTCTGAATATAAACAAATGTTTAAAGAGGCATGGCGTTTTCAGCGTGATTATTTTTATGTTAAAAATGTACACGGCTTAGACATGGACTGGGCATATAATACCTATTCACCTTGGGTCGATCATGTACGACACCGCTCAGATATGAATTACCTGCTTGATATTTTTAGTGGAGAAACAGCCGTAGGCCACTCATTTGTCAGAGGGGGTGATTTCCCGGATATTGACCATGTTCCCGTAGGATTATTGGGCGCTGATTTTGTGATTGAAAATAATACAGTACGGATAAAAAAGATATACAAAGGCGAAAGCTGGAATCCCAATTTAAGAGCTCCTCTATGTCAACCCGGACTTAATATAAAGGAAGGCGACTATTTGCTGACTGTAAATGGAACACCCATAAATCCTGCAAACAACATTTACTCGTATTTTGAGCAAACAGCCAATAAACAAATTAAAATAAAAGTAAACTCATCTCCTGATTTAAAAACAGCCAAAGAAATTACTGTTGTTCCGGTAAGAAGTGAGAATAGATTAAGACAAATCGATTGGGTTGAAGGAAACAGAAGAAAAGTTGATGAATTGTCTGACGGGAAGTTAGCCTATGTATGGCTCCCTAATACCGGTTATGGAGGGTATTCAAATTTTAACCGCTATTACTTTGCCCAAAAACATAAAAAAGGTGCCGTAATTGACGAGCGTTTTAACGGAGGAGGACTTGCAGCAGATTATATTATTGACCTGTTAGACCGGGAGCTTTATGGTTATTTTAATAACCCCATGGGAGACGGTACTTCACAAACAAGCCCCTCGGCAGGAATCTGGGGACCCAAAGCAATGATTATTAACGAATTTGCAGGGTCCGGAGGTGACCTTATGCCTTACATGTTTAAAAAACGTGAAGTGGGCAAATTAGTTGGGACAACAACCTGGGGAGGATTAGTTGGTATTTGGGATGTTCCTGCCTTAATCGACGGAGGATACATCACTGCGCCACGAGGAGGGTTTTATGATACCGATGGAAACTGGGCTGTTGAAAATGAGGGAACAAGTCCTGATATTAAAGTAGAACAAGAACCTAAGTTGATACAAAAAGGGAAAGACCCACAACTAGAAGCTACCGTAAAAATTCTATTAGAAGAATTAAAAACGAAATCTATTGAGCTAAAACCGGCACCAGAAGATCCCATACGATCAAAACGGCCACAATAAAGTTCAATCACAATTAATCAAATAAATCCCGGATATTTTAACTGTCCGGGATTTTTAAATAACAAACCACTAAACTTTTTTTCTGATTTTTCTTTTTCTAAAAAAATTATAATATATTTGCACACACTTTTGCGGATGTGGCGTAATTGGTAGCCGCGCTAGACTTAGGATCTAGTGCCTTCGGGCGTGGGGGTTCGAGTCCCTTCATCCGCACAAAAACGTAACAAACCGCTGCAACAGTCGATAACCATTTCGACTGTTTGGCGGTTTTTTAAAATTTGTAAATGTTCAAACCAAATTACAGATGAATATAGTAAAAGAAAACATCGACGAATTAAATGCCTTATTAAAAGTTCAGATAACCGAAGAGGATTATGCTGACAAGGTAGAAAATGTATTGAAAGACTATCGTAAAAAAGCAAGGATTGACGGATTCAGACCAGGAAAAGTTCCTGCAGGTCTCATAAAAAAAATGTACGGAAAATCTATTTTAGTTGAAGAGGTAAATAAGCTTATATCTGAATCGATTACCAATTATATCCGCGAAGAAAAGTTAAATATACTTGGCGAACCATTACCCAATAAAGATCAAAAAACTATTGACTTTGATAAGGATAATGAATTTGAATTTGTTTTTGATATAGGTCTTGCTCCCGAAGTAGATGTAAAGCTCTCAAAAAGAGATAAAGTACCTTATTATGATGTTAAGGTTGACAAAAAATTACTCGAAACCCATACCGACAACTATCAACGCCGGTTTGGCGAATTTGTGGATGTGGAGAAAACCACCGACCATGAAATGTTAACCGGTAATTTTACTCAGCTTGATGAAAATGGGAATCCCCTTGAAGACGGAATTCAAACCGAAGATGTAAAAATTTCTATTGAGTACATAAAGGACCAGGACATTAAAGCAACGTTTGCCGATAAAAAAGTAGGCGATATTGTGAAATTTGATGTGCGAAAAGCTTATCCAAGCGACTCTGAAATTGCTTCGATGCTTAGAATCGACAAAGAAAAAGCAAAGGATATAACCGGTGATTTTGAATTTAAAATCAATCAAATTCAAAAATTTGAGAAAGCGGAAGTAAACCAGGAACTTTTCGACAAAGCTTTTGGCGAAGGAGTTATTCAATCGGAAAAAGAATTTAACAACAAGCTAACCGAAGAAATAAAAGAAAACTTCAAAAAAGAAGCCGATTACCGTTTCTTAATTGATGCCAAAGAAAAACTGGTTAACAAACTAAAACCCGAATTACCCGTTGAGTTTCTAAAACGATGGTTAGTTGCTATTAACGAAGGGAAATTTACTCCCGAACAAATCGAAGAAGAATTTCCAAAATTTGAGGAAGATCTGAAGTGGCAAATTATTCGAGACCAAATTATAAAAGATAACGAGATTAAAGTTACGGAAGAGGAGGTTCTCGATGTTGCCAAAGAAGTAACCGCAGCACAATTTATGCAATACGGATTGAACAATTTACCTGATGAGCAGTTAGAAATGTATGCTAAGGAAATTCTAAAAAAGGATAGCGAAAAACGAAATCTTTACGAACGAAAATTCGAAGACAAAGTGCTGGAACATATCAAAGAATCGGTAAAGCTAGACGAAAAAGAAGTTACTACCGAAGAGTTTCAGAAGCTTTTTGAGGACCAACAAAAGAAAAATAAATAATTTCGCCAAACCGTAAAATTCGTTACCTTTATAAACCAAAAATTAAACAGGTATAATTATGATTCCAAAAGACGAATTTAAAAAATATGCTACCAAGCACCTTGGGATTAGTAGCTTATCGATGGAAAAGTATGCATCGACTTATAACAGTTATATTTCACCCACCATTATCGAAGAACGCCAAATGAACGTTGCTCAAATGGATGTTTTCTCGCGATTAATGATGGACCGTATTATTTTTCTGGGCGTTCCTATTGACGATTATGTAGCCAATATTATTCAGGCGCAATTGTTATTTCTTGAATCTACCGATCCGGCCAAAGATATTCAGATTTATATGAACTCTCCGGGCGGAGTTGTTCATGCAGGGTTAGGAATATATGACACGATGCAGTATATTTCTCCCGACATTGCAACTATTTGTACCGGAATGGCCGCCTCAATGGGAGCCGTGTTGCTGGCAGCAGGGACTCCCGGCAAACGTTCTGCATTAACTCATGCAAGAGTAATGATTCACCAACCCATGGGAGGCGCCCAGGGACAGGCTGCCGATATTGAAATTACAGCTCGTGAAATTCTTAAATTAAAAAAGGAACTATACGACATCCTGGCAAAGCATTCGGGCAACACATTTAAAAAAATCGAGAAAGATTCGGACCGTGATTACTGGATGACCGCCGAAGAAGCTAAAAAATACGGAATGATTGATGAAGTTTTAATCAGAAATGAGAAGAAAGAATAAAAAGAGATAATCTCACCATTTATTAAACCGCATATTAAAAATGCGGTTTTTTTATTCTAATTATTACCGTAAATTTGCAAAATAGATTAAAAAGAATTCATGATGGATAAATGTTCGTTTTGTGGGAGAGATAAGAAAGATACCAATCTTTTAATTGCCGGATTGTCAGGACATATTTGTGATCGATGCATTGAGCAGGCGCATGACATTGTTCAGGAAGAACTGCGCAAAAAAGGAGATTTTGATGTTAATCAAATCGAACTGCTTAAACCTAAAGAAATTAAAGTATTTCTTGACCAGTATGTAATTGGCCAGGAAGAAGCAAAAAAGTATCTTTCGGTAGCTGTTTATAACCATTACAAAAGGTTAATGCAGGAAAACCAAAAAGATGAAGAAGAAATTGAAATCGAAAAATCAAATATTGTACTGGTGGGCGAAACAGGAACGGGAAAAACACTGTTGGCAAGAACCATTGCCAAAATGTTGCATGTCCCCTTTACCATTGTTGATGCTACTGTTTTAACCGAAGCGGGTTATGTGGGCGAAGATATTGAAAGCATTTTAACACGTTTATTACAGGTAGCCGATTATAATATCGAAGCTGCCGAAAAAGGCATTGTTTTTATTGATGAAATTGATAAAATTGCCCGTAAAGGCGATAATCCTTCAATTACCCGGGATGTTTCGGGCGAAGGTGTTCAGCAGGGACTGCTCAAATTACTCGAAGGATCAACAATAAATGTTCCTCCCCAGGGTGGAAGAAAACATCCTGACCAGAAAATGATTCCGGTGAACACCAAAAATATTCTGTTTATTTGTGGCGGTGCTTTTGATGGTATCGAACGAAAAATCGGACAGAGGCTTAATACTCAGGTTGTCGGATATGCAGCCAGCAGAGAAAAAGATCAGATTGACAGAAACAATCTATTGCAATATATTGCTCCACAGGATTTAAAAGCATTTGGATTAATCCCTGAAATCATAGGACGTATCCCTGTGCTTACTTATCTAAATCCTTTACATAAAGAAGCGCTTCGTAAAATTCTTACAGAGCCAAAAAATGCGATTATTAAACAATATATTAAGCTGTTTAAAATGGACGGCATTAGCCTAAGTTTTGATGATAAGGTGTTTGATTACATTGTTGACAAAGCCATTGAATTTAAACTGGGGGCACGTGGGCTCCGCTCTATTTGTGAAGCAATCATGATGGATGTAATGTTTGATATGCCCTCGAAAAAGGACAAAGAAATTACGATTACAATAGACTATGCAAAAGAAAAATTGGGTAAAACCAATATACAAAGGCTCAAAGCAGCCTGATTAATGCTAATGTTTCAATTAAATTTTTTAAAATCCTAATCGTGGTTTACATTAAACAGTCGCTTCCGGCGACTGTTTTTTTATCCTCCAAGTCTCTTGGAGCGGATATGGGATATTTAAACTTTTTTCCGGTCCAGTACCAAAATAGTAAAAGGGTATTCGTTTTTTTCATCAACCTCAAAAAAACGCTTATCGCTTAATTCCCATTCAGCCATATTAATTTCAGGGAAAAAGGTGTCTCCTTCAAAGGAATGATGAATTTTAGTCAGATAAATCCGGTCAACGAGGGGTAATGCCTGTTCGTAAATTTTACCACCACCAATAATAAATGGTTCTGTATCATTTACAGCTTCTTTTAAAGCTTCTTCGAGCGAATGTGTAATAACACAACCTTCGGCAGTATAATTTTTATCGCGGGTAATGATTACATTGGTGCGGTTAGGCAATGGCCGGCCATTTGACTCAAATGTTTTTCGGCCCATAATAATATAATGACCGCTGGTTGTTTCTTTAAAATGTTTTAAATCTCTGGGTAAATGCCAGATTAAATCATTGTCTTTTCCTATTACATTATTTTCGGCTACTGCTACGATGATTGAAAGCATAATGAATTGATTTATTGGTGAATTGGGTAATTAGTAAAATAGTAAATTGGTAAAAAAGTAAATTAGAAAAAAAGTGTTATTTTGTTTTAAATTGCTTCTTTAAGTAATTGATATATCCGTTGAGTTTAATCAAAAGTTCATCAACTAAAACACTTAACTCTGATTTTGTTTTTTGATTTAATAAGCTTCTTCGGCTTGCTTTCATTATCCAAACTTTTGTTTCTAACAATGATCCTCTGGCATAATAGCAAAACTGAATGTTTTCTTTATAGAAATATCTTCCGTAACCTTCAGCGATATTAGCAGATATAGAATCGGCTGATTTAATAAATTGTTTTCCCACTGTGTCTTTTTCAAAAAAGTTCCAGCCAGACACTAAATCCCATACAATTTCACCAATTTCGTTTGATAATTGAAAAACATCTAATTTTTCTAAAGAATAAAAATCATTCATTTTATAAAATTATTTTAATATTATTATAAAATAACACTAAAAAACATATTCTTACAAATAACTCCAATCTAACTTTAATTAATCAAAATCCTGTATACTCTTATCAAAAAATACAAAACAACAACGCTCCCCCAATTTACAAATTCACATTTTTACAATTTTACATTTTTACACCGAAATAGCCCCCTTTATATGTGGGTGCGGATCATAATTTTCCAGGACAAAATCATCAAATTCAAAATCAAAAATATTCTTCTTATCAGGATTTATTTTAAGATTAGGCAACTTTCCGGGTTCGCGGGTAAGCTGCAATTTAACCTGTTCGATATGATTTAGATAAATATGCGCATCACCAAGAGTATGTATAAACTCAAACGGTTTTAACCCGGTGGCCTGAGCAACCATTTTTAGCAACATAGCATAGGAGGCAATATTAAAAGGTACACCCAAAAAAATA
>Ga0209942_1000790_pt1 | contig 18272 bp, 19 predicted proteins | sample SalPonR1_A_D2_MG_FD_185695 | JGI IMG/M metagenome (GOLD analysis project Ga0209942, IMG submission 185695) | Salt pond soil microbial communities from South San Francisco under conditions of wetland restoration - Salt Pond MetaG R1_A_D2_MG... ...
AACTTTATCATCTTTATTTCTTATATCTTCTTCATCCATCCATTTAGGAAAGTGGCACTCTGGCCACCTTGGCAATCTATACCCAATACTAATAATATATTTAACATTATTTTTTTTACCATCTTCAAGTATTTTTTCATATTTTGAAAAGTCAAAATTTCCTTCTTTTTTTTCAACTTGATCCCAATAAATTGGTAATCTAATATATTTTACTTGTAAATCGTTAATAATATCCTGATGTGCTTTTATTGGATCAAGTTTTAATTCTTTAGCAAATTTATCTGAATAAGTAACACCAAAAAAATTTTCACTAGCTTTTAAATTAGGGTTTTGAGGATAATATTTGGCTACTTTAATTAAATAAATAAAAACAGCAATAAATAAAATTATTATTATTAAAATTGTTTTTATATTAATATATTTACGCATACGCAATAAGGTAAATTCCAAAAGCTATTAGTACTACAGCGATAATCTTTTGTATAATTATTGGTTTAGAAATATTTTCACTTAAAAACTTAGGAAAAAACAAGGTTGCTATCACACCTATTATTATAATGAAAATATATTGAACCCCTTGCAAGGCATTAACTAGGGCCACTGAGGTTAAACTAATAGCATAGTTTTGCATTAAAAACCCCCCAGCTGCCAATCCTTGATTAGCAATAAAAATTGAACCTTTTTTAGTATTTAATTTCTTTATGTTTTTAAATATTTTTTTTCTTGATTTATTGTGAAAGAGAAAAAGTAATACAAACATAAAACTTCCTCCTCTTATCCAGATAAAGGCGCTAAAAAACTCTTGATTATTAAAAGCTTTTTTTGAACCTATAAAAAACAAAGAGAAAAAAATAGCGGCTAAAGAAGCTAATATTAGCCCTTTATAAGCTTTTTTTCTATTTATTTTTAACACTTTTAAAGCTTTATACCAAAAATTCTGTTTCTCAGGCAACCATGAAATTATTATTGTGCCCACAAGCAAAAAACTAAGGGCTAACCACTGCCTAGAGCTAAAACTTTCATTTAAAAGTATTAATGAAAAAATTAAAGTAAAAACGGGGACAGCTCCACCTACTAAAAGAAGGGTTTTTGAAGCTTCACCTTTTCTAAGGGCTGCATAAAAAAATAATAAAGCTAACGGAAACAATATTCCAACTAAAATATTAAAAAAAAATTGCTCTGTTCCAGGCCATTTTAAAAACCAAGGAGCTAGTACAAACACAACCATTCCCAAAACACCCACTAAAAAAGTATAGGCTCTACTACTGTTAACAGCGTTTTCAAGTAAAAACTTATCTAAAATATTTACTAAAGCTAGCAAAAAATACGCTATTATAGCTACCGACAACCAAGTCATAAATTTTTTATCTTAAATGTTTATAACAAATGAACATCATCAATTTCCTTTGTTTTATTTTTCAATACTATATCTTCTATATTGTATGTTCCCATACTTGGTGCATCCAGGTAACCTTGCATAGCTGCCTCGGCCAACCACCCAGAATCTAACCAATCAAATAACCACTCATTAACATGAACAACCTTTTTACTATCAAGTCCCGCTCCAATAGCAATTAGCCACTCTCTATTATAATATTCTTGCGAACCTATTGGGCTAGACATTAAAATTGGCAGGCCAAGCCCACTATAAAAAGTTAATTCTGATGGTTTCGTCCATAAAATATCAGTGTCTCTTAATGTTTTATTAAAAAGTGAGAAATATTTAATCTTATCTTTGTTAAATATTATTTTTACATTTTCAGAATCTAATAAGCCTATTTCTTTTAAAGCTTTTGAAAAGCACTGATAAACATCATCTCTACTTCCTGCAACTAAATTTATCATTACCTCATTATTACTAATTTTGTCTTTTAAATTTTTTATAATATTTACACCTAATGCTCTTTGTGCGCCAGCGCCTCCAACAGCAAAAGTAATAGTTAAGGGTCTGTCTGGTTTTTTTATACTTTCAAGTGGACCTAAATAATCATTAATTAATTTTGAATACTTCTTTCTATATACCCCTTTTGGGTCTAGCATGCACAACCGCTTTCTTAAATCAGCTTTTAAAGTATTCATGCTTTTGCCTCCAATATTTTCTTTTGGTAAAGGAAATCCAGAAATATCAATATTTTTATCTCTAACACCATAGAGTTTTAATCTTTCTTTTACTCTTTTATTTGGAGCTAAATATTTAACTTTAGAAGTTTTAGGTTTAAGAGGAGCCCAGGCCCTAGAAACATCAGCATCACAAACCACACAATAAATATCACCCTTATAATTATAATGTTCCGCAAAATAAGCAGGCACAAAAAACGTCGTTACAAAAGGTAAAGGATTTTGATTTAAACGATTTATTAATTTTCTACCAGTACCAGACTTTACTTTTTTATAAAAATACCTTTGTTGAGCTGATGGTTTAGAAAGATCTCTTCTTGGATAAAAGGGAGCTATTCTTTGAAAATAATCCATTATATTAAAAACTAAAGATCCTAAAAGTGGTACTTTTTTAAAATAAGAAATAATTTCATACCACTTTCTACCTTTGTGCCATGATTTTTTTTCTTTAGGATCTATACCTTCATAATCATTAATATTAACAATACCTTCACTACTAATATCAATAAGTGGATAAGCTGCTCTTTGGTGCCCATACCCCATATTTATAGCAATTAAGTGAATTTTTTCGTTTTTATTCATATAATTATTTCGTAATAATAACTAATTTTATTATATTATATCATAATATATAATTAAAAACAAAAAAGGCTTCTTTTAAAAAGAAGCCTTTATATAAGAGCTTAGCCTTTTAACTATTATTTTTTTCTGAATCAATAGTCTGCAAATATTGGTAGGCACTAAGGGCCGAAATTGTAGCTTGACCCATTGCAATTGGAATTTGCTTGAATTCTACTTGAGTAACATCACCACATGCAAAAAGACCCTCAGTTCTGGTTTTAGTTAAATTATCTACTACTAATTCTTTTTTTTCATTTCTATCAACCAATTCCTTTAAAAGGTCTGTATGTGCAATTCTTCCAATTTCAACAAAAACACCATCTACATCAATTTCTCTAGTTTCTTTAGTTTTTTTGTTTTTAACAATCATTTTTTCTAATTTTTCTTCTCCAAGGAACTCTTTAGGACTAGAATTTAATACTAATTCAATGTTTTCTCTATTTTTTACTTCATTAACTAAAGCTTCAAAAGCTTTAAACTCATCTCTTCTGTGTACTAAATAAACTTTTTTAGCAATTTTAGACAATATTTCAGCTGCATCAAGGGCAGAATTTCCACCCCCAATTACACTCACTATCTTGCCCTTATAAAAGGGTCCGTCACAATTTGCACAATAAGAAACTCCTTTTCCGCCTAACTCCTCTTCTCCTTTTATAGCTAACCTTCGCGGAGAAAGCCCTATAGCTGAAATCACAGTTCTAGCTTCATACTCATCATTATTTATAAAAACCTTAAAGGTACCATCATCACGCTTTTCGATTTTTTTCACCTCAGCAGTCTTTATTTCTACACCTAAGGAATTAACCTGATCTTGCATCCTCTGAATAAGCTCAAATGCGTTAATACTTTTAAAACCTGGATAATTTTCTATTTCAGAGGCCCACATCATTTGGCCACCCAGCTCTTTACCAATAACTAAAGTATTCATTTCTCTTCTTGAAGCATATATTGCTGCTGTCATACCAGCAGGACCTGAGCCTATAATTATTGTATCGTACATATTGTTAAATATTAATTATTAAATAATTACTTTTATTATATTCCTATTTTTATTAAAATGCAAATCCAAAGCAAAATGTTTACATTTTACTATATTAGCAAATATTACTAGTATTAGCGCACAACTTTAGTCCAGAGAAACCTGGACTTAAATGTTATACCATATGCACTTTAGTCCAGAGAAACCTGGACTAAAGTATTTTTTATATTTTTTTTATTACTTTTATAATTTATGTTCTTTAAAGAACTAGTATATTTTCTAATAAACCTTTTATTAGAACATAAATCTATAGTACTAAGTTTAAAACAATTGTGGACCCAACTGGATTCGAACCAGCGACCTCTTGCATGCCATGCAAGCGCTCTAACCAACTGAGCTATGGGCCCTAATAAAAAGTTCCTCGAAGAACTTATCTTATTATAAATATTAATATAATAAGAGTCAACCCTATAAAATAAGCCTATTTTTAAAAAAAATATATTTTATAAAAATTTATATTAATGTAAATTAGACATTAAATTGTTTTAATTAATATTTAAAACAATATTTTAACTGTTAACTCTATAAAATAAAATTATTATGCTAAATAATATTAATTAAATTTAATAACTAATTATATATATTTTTGTTTTTATTAATTTAGAAAAATTTTATAAAAAATTTAGAGTTTAGTCTAGGTTTTTCTGGACTAAAGTCATTTTTAACTATATTTTTTATTTTTATTTTATCATAAAAAACTTTTTGTGTTTCCACCAGGAGTCGAACCTGGATCTAGAACTTAGGAGGTTCTTGTTTTATCCATTAAACTATGGAAACAAACCATATTAAATATAACTTATATAACTTTAATAATCAAGTTTTTTTGACATCTTTGTTTTTTTTAACTATAATATAAATATTAAATAAATACTTTAAATTAAAATTTATGTTTGGCAACAAAGATAAGTCTTTTGAAAACATTAAAGACGCTGAAACCGTAATTGGACCTGCGATTAAAGTTAAGGGGAATTTTCACGGTAAAGGAAATATAATCATTGAAGGGTCTTTAGAGGGGTCAATTAAAACAGATTCTAGCCTTTTAATAGGTGAAAAAGCAATAGTAAAAGCAGACATTAAAGCTAAAGAAGCGGTTATCAATGGCTCTGTGAATGGAAATATCAACATTGATAAAGATCTTTCACTTGGTAAAACGGCATCAGTTAAGGGTGATGTAATCTGTGCTCAAATATCTATTAGTCAGGGCGCTAAAATTAATGGAACCTTTTCAATGCACGACACAAACGATGAAAAAACTAAAAAAGATGATACGGCAACAGCTCCCGACAAGAATAATAGTAAATAATAATATATGCACCTTTATATATATGATGATTTTCTTGAAAAAAGCAAATACACTAAAACTGTAAACAAAATTGAAACCAGAATAACTGACTTAGGATTAAACGGGAAAATCATTAGGCTTAGCAACTTAAAAAATATAGAAAGCGCTATTTGGAATGAAATTAAAAGGGGCGCTCGTACTTTAGTTGTCGTAGGAAATGATGGAAGTTTTAATAAAATTTTAAAAACTTTATTAGCCAAAGAAGTCTCATTTTTTTTAAATGAAATTTTCTTTGCCTTTATTCCTGTTGAAAATAGCCAGGTTGCTTTAAGTTTAGGCATTAAATCTTACACTGATGCCTGTAATATCTTACTTGCAAGAAGAACAGAAAATATCAAAATAGCTAAAGCAAACAATTATTACTTTCTTTCTCAAGCAGAAATATTCTCAAAAAACATTATAATAAACATTGATGACGCCTATGATATTGCAAGTAATGATAAAAGTTCTATTTATATTATTAATATGCCTTTATTTGATATTTCTAAATCTTTACCTAAAAAAATTGATCCGCGTGATGAAAATTTACATATTTATATAAATAGTAAGGGGCACAGCTTTTTATCTGTTAAGCAAATTAAGGTGTCTAGTGTTGATGAAGGTTATATCACATTAGATAATTCTACAAAAATAAAATTACCTTGCACGCTAACTATGAGTGATAAAGGAGTTAATTTAATAGTAGGTAAAAAAAGAGTTTTCCTTTAATATTAGCAATTTTTAGTACAAAAAAACTAGCGTTAAACTAGTTTTTTTTATTTATAAAGTTTTCTATTTTTCTATTTTTTCATCTTCTTTTTCTTTTACTTCACCTTCAATTACAAGTTTTTTTTCTTTGTTTTTTTGTTTTTGTTTAAATATAACAACCTGTTGTAGAGCGGTAAGTAGTGTTATTAAAAACCAATATAAAGTTAAACCACCAGGTAATGTCAAACCAATAAAAATTGTAATTACAGGCATAAAATATACCATTTGCTTACTCATAATGGCAGCCATGTTTTCATCCTTACTACCTTTAGTTTTTATTTTTGGCTTTTTAGCCATCATCATTTTTGCTTGCCAAAATTGAGCAGCGCCGGCTAAAACAGCCAAAAATATACTTCTTTCCGCCAGATTAATGCCTAGCCACATATTGTTAATAGACTCAGGAGTTTCTATAAAAGGATATACTAATGATAGGTTGTTTTCAATTCCATTTCTAAAAACTCTAAATACAGCTAATAAAAATGGTAACTGTATTAAAAGTGGCAAACAAGAAGAAAAAGGATTAACTTTATTTTCTTTATATAAATTCATCATAGCTTTACCCATTTCTTGTTTATTGTCTTTATATTTCTGCTTTAATTCATCAATTTTCGGTTGTATTTCCTGTAAAGCTTTCTGTGATTTAATTGATTTTTGAGATAATGGCAATAAAATTAACTTAATAATAATAGTTAAGGCAATTATAGATACACCTAGATTTTCTCCAGGTATAACATTATAAAGCCAAATAACTAAATTGAAGATTGGTTCGTAAAAAAATTGGTTAAATAATTGAATCATATTATTAATTTAAAGATTTTTTATTTTAGTGGATCGTTTCCTCCTTTATTAAAAGGGTTACATCTTAAAATCCTCCAGGCAGCCTTAAGGCTTCCTTTTATGGGTCCATATTTATCAATAGCCTCAATACTATACTGTGAACAAGTGGGATGAAACCTACAAAAACCATGCGGGTAAAAAACTTTTAAGGGGCTGTGATCAAAAGAAAGTGTTTTTTGATAAACTTTTATTAAACCTATTAATATTTTTTTAAGGTAATAACTTATATATTTCATACACTATTTATAAGTTTTTTAACACTTGTTTTTAAATCTTGCGTGTTTAATTTTTTTGCCTCTGGCAAAACAACAAATATAAAATCTTTTTTATAATAGTTGTTTTTAAGTTCTTCTAGAAAAAAAGCTTTTATCTGTCTTTTGATCTTATTTCTACTAACAGCTTTAGGAAGAACCTTTGAGCTTACCACGACAGTCATCCTGTATTTGTTTAAATTATTATTTTTTACTTTAAGTAATAAGCCCTTGTTTTTATGAGTTTTCCCCAACTTAAAAACTTCTTTAATTTCTTCTTGTTTTCTAATGGAGTGAGTTTTTTTTAACATATAAAAAGAAAAGGTGTTATTTAGATAAAACCTTTCTTCCTCTATCTCTTCTCTTTTTTAGTATTTTTTTTCCTACTCTATTAGCCATTCTTTTCATAAAACCATGTTTTTTACTGGCTCTACGCTTATTTGGCTGATATGTTCTTTTTGGCATACATTTACAATCTTTAATAAAAATATAACCATATTACTGGCTATGTAAAAATATAATATCATTGAAATAAAAAAAGGTCAACTATTTATTTAAACTTGCAAAATTATCAACTAACTATTAACATATTATAAACAGGTTTCTTGTTGAGTTATATTTAAAACTCTAATATAATGATTAAGTAAATTAACTTATACTCCTATGGATAAAAATAGGGTTTGGCAAGCAGTGCTGGGAGAGATAGAAATCAATCTATCAAGAGCCAGTTTTATTACATGGTTTAAGGATACTTTTATTTCTTCTTTTGAAGGTGGAGTGGTGATTGTTTGTGTTTCAAATAGTTTTGTAAAAAGATGGATTGAAAATAAGTATCATAAAAAAATTTGGAAAGCCTTAGAAAATGTTAGTGGACAAAAAATAAATGATATTATTTATAAGGTAGAGTTAAGAAAGGATAAAGAAAACCTTATTAATGACACTAGCCCAAAAGAAGAAAGTAAGAAAACTAAAACAGAACCTTTTAGTACAAATATAAAAACAAAAAATAAAACACTTAAATCAACTAGCAATATTAATAGATATGGTTTAAATTCTAAATACGTATTTGAAAATTTTATAGTTGGTAAAAGTAATGAGTTAGCTCATGCCGCTTGTCAGGCTGTTATAAGAAAATTAGGAGATGTCTATAATCCTCTTTTTATATATGGTGGGGTTGGACTTGGTAAAACTCATCTTTTACAAGCTATTGGTAATAGCGCATCAGAAAAAACAGATAAGATTTTATATACAACTAGTGAAAAATTTACTAACAATTATATACAATCAATTCACAGCGGTAAAGCGAAAGAATTTAAAAACCTTTATAGAAATGTAGATATTCTTTTAATTGATGATGTACAATTTATGGGTGGTAAAGACGGGACTCAAGAAGAATTTTTTCACACCTTTAATGAACTACAACAAAGCAATAAACAAATAGTTCTAACATCAGATAGACCACCAAAAGCTATGCCAGCTATTGAAAAAAGGCTTATATCAAGATTTGAATCGGGTATGGTTGCTGATATAGGTAAACCTGATATTGAAACAAAGATCGCAATTTTAGAAACAAAGGCTTCCGAAAAAGGTTTAAATCTAAACGAAGAGGTTCTTAATTATATAGCATCTTCTATTAATAATAATGTTAGAGAACTAGAGGGAGCTTTAAATAAAATTTTAGCCTATCATGATCTTCGCGGAATTAAACCAGACCTTGATAGCGTAAAAAGTATTTTAAATGATCTAATAACTGATATTCAAAGTAAGTCTATAACACCAAAAAATGTTATTGAAGCTGTAATTAAATATTATAATATAACCATGAAAGATTTACTTGGTAAGGGCAGAAAAAAGGAGTTAGTTAGACCTAGACAAATGGCAATTTATTTAATTAGAAAAGAGCTTAACACCTCTTACCCTAGTATTGGAAATGAATTAGGAGGAAGAGACCACACCACAGCCATGCATGCATATAATAAAATTTGTAAGGACCTTGAGCAAAATGAAAAGACAAAACAAGAACTTAACTCAATTAAAAATTTGTTTAATACTAGCCAAATTTAGTTGTTAATTTATTGTTCATTACCTGGGTTTATATGAGGATAGATTGTTAATAAAAAACGTTTATTATTTTTTATTAACATATGCACACAAAAAGTATCACAGTTTCTATATAGTTATTCCCCAACAAAATTATTAATTTTATTCTTTATTAGTAGCTATAAAATAAATTTTGTTTAAGTTATACACCTCCTTACTATTACTATTATTAATATATAACTAATATATAAAATATATGAAAATTATCAGTCTACAAGAAAATTTAAAAAAAGGGATTTCTGTAGTAAGTCATATAACAAGCAAAAATGTAAATCTTCCTATATTAAATAATATTTTAATAAAGGCTGATGAGGGTAATATAGATTTAATAGCAACTAATTTAGAAATTGGTATAATTCATAGTGTTAGAGGAAAAATAGAAAAACCAGGAGAAATAACTATCGATGCTAAAATAATAAATGAATATATTAATTTTTTACCACAAGAAAAAATAACTTTTGACATTAAAGATGAAAATATAAAAATTGAGTGTAGTAATTATAAAACAAAAATAAAAGGAGAGTCAGCTAAAGAGTTTCCTTTATTACCTGAAATAGAAGAAAATAATATTATTAATATTTCTTTAATAGAATTTAAAAAAGCTTTGTCTCAAGTTGTTTTTGCTGTTTCTAAATCTGAATCAAGAGTGGAGCTCTCAGGTATTTTATTTGAATTTAGTGATAATAAGTTATTTATGGTCGCAACTGATAGTTATAGATTGGCCGAAAAAACTGTAGATATTAATATAGAAAAAAACAAAAACTTAGACGAAAATAATAAAATAATAATTCCTGCTAAAACAGCGCAAGAAGTTTTAAGAATAGCGTCTAATTTAAGCGATGATCTTGATAGCTCAGAAAAAAAAGTTAAACTATATATTAATGAAAACCAGATAGTTTTTGAACTTGATGATAGTAAGATAATTTCTCGACTAATAAGTGGTCAGTATCCAGATTATAAACAAATTATTCCTCAAAAAAAAGAAACGGAAATAATAGTTTCTAGACAAGAATTAATTAGAGCGATAAAAGCATCTTCTATTTTTTCTAAAAGTGGAATTAATGATATTAATATTAGTGTTAACGCAGAAAAGAAAGAAATAATTATCTCATCTTTATCCACACAAACAGGTGAAAGTGTTATTAATTTAAATGGAGAGATTAAAGGTAAAAATAATGATATTACTTTAAACTTTAGATATTTACTTGATGGCTTAAATAATGTTGATTCAGATAATGTGAGACTTTTTATTGTTGATAACAATACCCCCTGTATGATAAAAAATGAAAAAGAGGATTCTTATCTTTACATTGTAATGCCTATTAAACAATAGAAAAGGATTAAGAAAAAACATATAAACAACTAGTTAATAGTTAAATAAAAAAAACAGCAAAGAGCTGTTTTTTTGTTGTTCAATATATTAATTAATAGTTAGTAATCTCTTTTCAGTGTTTATTTCAACTCCTGACCAAGTATTAGCTGTAACCCAGAAATCATATGTACCGGCGGTTGGTTTTTCTTCCCAACTCATATTTAAGTTTTTTGTTCCTGGTGAATTCTTTATTAAAACTTTTGTTTTATCTTTAGTATCCCTATTTTCTATATAAGTATTAATTGTACTTACTTTTGAAGGGTTTTCTATTTTTAAACTAATACTTAATGGAAAATCAATAGCAGATAAAACCAAACCATTACTTGGGGAAATTAGAGATATATTAGCACTTTGATTATTATTTTGATTTAAATCTAAAGTAAAATTAAGTGTTTGACTAGCACAATTATCAATATCATCACAAACCCTAACTAATAATTCATAAGAATCATTATTTAAGAATGAAATATCTCTAGATAAGGAAAAAGGAAAATTATCTTTGTTTTCAAGTAGATTATTATTAATATAATATTCTACCCTAGCCACTCCTCTAGGGGCGCCAACCTTAACATCAATATTTAAAATAGAATTTCTAAGTGTTTGGTTATCATTAAAGTTTAACACTCTTAAACTAGGTATATTTTCAGGTAAGTGAAGATTATCTTCTTTAGTTGGGGGTGTTTCTAGTATTAGATTATTGTTTTCTGATAATTCTTCTTCTGATAATTTTTTTGCCCAATCTTGTACAGCATTTTCCCAAGCTTTAAACTGAGGATCCTTTTCTGGGTTTGTGGGCCTCTCAGAGAGTGGGTGTTCTTTATCCACATAATATAGTATAGAGTGATAACTAGCAAAGCTTTTCTCTTCTATGAAGCTCTCAGGCGTAAATTCAGTAGCTAGAAATCCAGAAGCAGTATCAATTTTTAGTGTTTTAGAAAAATCGATAGTCCCATCTATTATTTCCTTACCAGTTTTTTTAATTTCTGGTTTATTAAATTCTTCAACTGGGGTATCTCCTAAAACTCTTTTCATATACTCATTCCAAATAGGAGCGGCCACGGTTGAACCCCCAGCGCCCCTTTTCATTTCAGTATTATCATTATTTCCAACCCAAACACCAGTAACCAGAGAAGGTGTATAACCAATAGTCCAAGCATCTTTATAATCATTAGTTGTACCTGTTTTAGCTGCCACAGGTCTATCTGGGAAATGTAAAGGGTTAGTAGCACCAAAAGCGTATGCCCTGGCTTCATTATCGGTTAAAATACTATTTATCATTCTAGAAACATTAGTTGATAAAACTTTTTTAGTTTCATCTTTAAATTCTTCTAGTATTTTTCCATCAGGATCTTCTACTTTTAATATTATATTAATAGGATGTATTTCTCCTTCACGAGCGAAGATTGAATAAGCATTAACATGCTCTAAGAGCTTCACTTCTCCACCACCTAAAACTAACGATAAACCAAAACGACTCTTATCTTCTAATGTAGTATAATTAGAGTTATTAAGCAGGTTTAAAACATTATCAAGTCCAGATAAATATAAAGCCTTAACAGCTGGTATATTTAATGAACCCGCTAAAGATTTTCTAATTGAAACCGGCCCTAGTTCTTTAAGGTTGTAATTATGTGGAGTGTAAGTATTGTTTGAGGTTGAAAAATTGGTTACCACATCAAAAACTATAGTGTTGGGGTTATATCCTTTTTCAAATAAAGAAGCATAAACAAAAGGTTTTAAAGATGACCCCGGTTGTCTAGGACTTAAGGATACATTAAACTGACCGTCAATGTCTTCATTAAAATAATCCTTAGAACCAACCATAGTTAAAACTTGACCATTTTTTGGGTCAATAGAAACAAGAGAAGCATTGGATGCACTCCAACTTTCTAGGTTGTTTTCAGCTTTTTCACTTATAACCTCTTCCGCAATTTCTTGTTTATATAAGTCTAAGGTGGTATAAATTCTTAAACCTCCTTGTTCTACTAATTTTTCACCATATTTTTCGGCTAAAACCTGTTTAACATACATAACAAAATGAGGAGCTTTAATATCAGTTGTTGGAGTTTGAAAAGAAAGCTCATAATCTTTTGCTTTTTGAGCCTCTTCCGCATTTATGTATCCCTGTTTTTTCATTAGATCTATAATATAGCGCTGTCTGCCAAGTAATGTTTCTTTATCATGGTTGTAGGGAGAATATAAACTAGGTGCTTGGGGTAAGGCTGCTAAAATAGCAGCTTCAGCAATATTAATTTCAGAAACACTTTTACCAAAATATTTTTTACTCGCCGCCTCTACACCGTAGGCGTTAGAGCCATAAGGAATTTCATTTAGATACATTTGTAAAATAGCGTCTTTTGAAAACTGTTTTTCAAGTTTATAGGATAATATTAACTCCTTTATTTTTCTACTATAGCTTTTCTCTGGAGTTAAAATAGCATTTTTAACAAGCTGTTGTGTTAAGGTTGAACCACCAGCTTTTCTGTTATATAAAACATTAGTTATAACCGTTCTAGCTATTGCCCACAAACTAAAACCGCCATGTTCATAAAAATTTTTATCTTCAATAGCTATAGTCGCCTGTTCTACATAATTAGGTATTTGTTCTAGCGTTACCATGGTTCTTTTTTCATCGCCATGAATCTCATATAAAACATTTTCTCCAGTTCTATCATAAATAATAGTGCTTTGAGGTACTTGTCTAGACATTAGTTGATCTGGGTTGGGTAGATCTTTTGAATACCAAGAAAGCACAGCTAAGATACTTATAAAACCTAGTACAATTAGAATAAAAACACTAATCCACAGTTTTTTATTTTTTAAAATGCGCCCTACAAAAGAACGTTTATTTTTATTAGAGCTTTTTCTTTTTGGTTTTTTATTTTTAGACTTCCAACTTTGGGAATTATTGTACGTATATTTTTTTTTCATATTATTTTTCTCTATAATATTTAGCTGCAACTTCTGGACTAATAGAGTTTATTACTAAACCTGACCCCAGCTCTACGCCTGCCCAAATGCTGTCACGTGGCTGGATTTTTATATAAAAGTGCTGGGTAGTATTGGAAACAACGTTATGAAGAAAAAAATTATAATCAATATTTAAAGCTTGTAATTTCTTAGTTATAATCTTCAGCACTTTAGAAAATGACATTAACTCACCCTTGTTTAATAATGTAATATTGTCTAGGTGTCTTTTAGGAAAAATCCAAACTTCATAGTGATACTTACTGGCATAAGGGGTAAAGCTGACTATATTTTTATCTTCAAAAACCTTCCTTTTACTTTTCTTTTCTTTTTTTAAAACATCACAATAAACGCAACTATTATTATTTATTTTATAATCCTTTGCTAGTTCAGCTTCCTCTTTTAATTCTTTAGGAACAAAGCTGCTTGCAAAAACTTGTGAATGTGAGTGCTTTAAAGAGGCTCCAGCTTTAACACCATGATTTTTAAAACATAAAATATAATCAAGATTTTTATTTTTAGATAAAGCTTTAGTTCTTTGGCTATACATTTTTAGAACAGTATAAATTTGTTTTTCACTAAGATCAGCCAAGTCTAGACCATGATCAGGCGTCTCTATAATAACCTCTTGTTTTCCATATGCTTTTTTATTGTTTAAAGTAACAGCTGGAAAAATGTTATTAATACTTACGACCTGCCATTTTTTAGAATTTTCTTTATTAATTCTATCAACTATATTTTTTTTATCTAAATTGTCTACACAAAAGGGACAATTAGGACTGTTTTTAGTTACTTTTTCTGCTTTCACATCTTTTGGTCTTTTAAGTCGTGATGGAGTTATTATTACATGTTGATCAAGAAGATAATCTTTTCGGATCTCGGATTTATTTTTTGGCATATTGTTTATTTTTGTATTTAATAATAGTATTATATAGTTAGTATAACATACTTAAAAAAAAGTTAGAAAATAACTTATTTTAATTAATTACATTAAATTAACTATTATATAAATATTTGTTATAATAATATTATTATGAAGGAAATAATTAGTTCTACAAACACCACTATAAAAGAGGTGTATAAATGCAAGAATAAGGAGGCATATAGAAAAGAAAAACATTGGGTTTTAGTTGAAGGAAAAAGACAAATAAGTTTAGCTTTAGGTAAGCTTAATTTAATTCATTTGTTTTATTGTCCCGAGCTGTTAAAGAATAAAGAAATTAAACCAGATGCTAAATTTGCTAAAAATAAAATTATACAAGTTAACAAAAAAGTTTTCAACAAGATATCTTTTAAAAATAATCCAGATGGTTATTTAGCTATTTTTGAAGATAAAGGCCTAAAATTAAAAGACATTAAACTTAGTAAAAATCCCTTAGTGCTAGTTTTAGATAAAGTAGAAAAACCTGGAAATTTAGGGGCTTTAGCTAGAACAGCTTTAGCAACCAAAATAGACGCTATTATTCTTATAGATAAAAAAGTGGATCCTTTTAACCCAAAGGTTATTAGTTCTAGTACGGGGCACTCTCTAGGTGTAGATATAGTTTCTAGTACTAGAGAAGATGTAATTAAATACTTACAAAAAAACAAAATAAATATTTTTGCTACCAGTATAGAGGCTAGTCAAAACTATCTTAAAACCAACTTTAAAGAAGCTTGTGCTTTGGTATTTGGTTCTGAGGACAAGGGCTTGGGTAGGGAGTGGTTAGAGCTTGCAGATAAAAGAATAATTATACCCATGTTTGGGGAAATAGATTCTTTAAATGTGTCAGTAAGTGCAGCTGTTGTAATATATGAAGCTTTAAGGCAGAGAAATCTAATTGACTTTTAGAGTTTAATTTGATATGATATGCTTGTTGCCAGAAAACCATGGCAATTTTATTTTAGCGCCCATAGTTCAACGGATAGAACACCAGCCTTCTAAGCTGGATATGGGGGTTCGATTCCCTCTGGGTGTACTATTTTACAAAAAATACAATTACCTTAAATATGACAAACAACAAAGAAGAGAAAAAGAAAGAAGATGCAAAAAATGAAGAAGAGAATACAGTTGAAGAAATAAATTTAGATGAAATTAATATGGAAGATTTAGATTTTCCACAAGGTGGATGTAATTGCGCTGGTTGCCCTATGAGTTGCAATGATGATATAGAAGAAGTAGAAGAAAATAAAGAAAAGAGGTAAAAGTAGAAAAAAGAAAAACTAAAATAAAACAAAAAAGATTATAGAAGTATAAATATTATGGTGGTAGTAGCTCAGCTGGTTAGAGCGCCGGGTTGTGGTCCCGGAGGTCGTGGGTTCAAGTCCCATTTACCACCCTTTTAATTTTAAAACTCAATGTTAACTTGAGTTTTTTAATTATCAATTTATTATAATCATGCTAATATATAAATATGCCAATTAGTAAAAAAACTTTTTCTTGGTATTATGATAAGCCAAGAAATAAAAAAACAAATAAAAGATTTTCAAGAAAAGAACAGAGACTTACCAGTTAAATGGACTAGTTTTGATGATTTACATATTACTTTAGTACCACCCTTTTGTACTATTGAGTTAGATAAACTAATTAGTGTGCTAGATAATTATAATTTTTCAAAACCTTTTAACATAAAAAGTAAATTAGTTTCATATGGTCCAGATAAAGAAAACCCTAGATTAATATGGCTTTTAATTCAAGAGAGTGAGAATTTATATAATTTAAAAAAAGAAATATATCAAAGCTTGAATTTAAAATTACCAGAGCAAGCTTTTTTGCCACACATTACTCTGGCTAAATTTAAATACTTAGATAAGAAAGATTTAGAGATAAAATTTGAAAACATAGATATAATTGAAAAAGTTCAGCATTTTGATTTAATCCAAACAATTGAAATAATAGGTGGATCTAAATATATTAGTAAAGGCCGTTTTTATTTATGAAAAAAAAGAAAACATCACTTAATATAAAAACTTTAGATTTACATGGTTTAAGCAAACTTGATGCTGAATTTGAATTAGAAGATTTCTTTATTCAATTAAAAGAGGATAATATTAAAAAGTGTAAAATAATTACTGGCTGGGGCAAAGAAAAAAAACCTGTTTTGTTTACTTTTACTAAAGAATGGCTTGAGGGCAAGGGGTATGAATTTGATTATGACCTTGGCTCTTTTTTAGTGTATTTAAATAATTAAAATGAAATTATGATTAAAAAAATATTTAATAATAGTTTTTATTTTTGGAGACAGATTATTAATTTTTGGACAATTGTTTTTATGATTTTTATTGTTTATGATTTTATTAATAACAATCAATTAAATGAAATAATGGGATCTTTAGCAGCTATATACATTGGTGTTTTAGCTATCTACGTGGGTAACAAAGAGTTTGAACGTTGGTATAATGTTCATAGAAGCAAACACCCAGGCGAATTTTATGTTATTGTTTGGACGCTTTTAATTTTTATTATTATTTCCTTAGATGTTATTTTACAAAAAGAATATAAACTTCCATCAAGCGTTGTCTCATCCTACTTAGCTGTGTTAACCATATTAGTTATTACTAATAAGTCAAAGAGTCTGTATAAAAGAAAAGAATAAAATATTAATACTTTTTTAAAGAAATTACAGGCATACATGAAAAAGACATACAACAGCTAAGAACTCCGGTATTAATTTATATAAAGGGTTAGTAATTAAATATGAGTAAATATAAAGCAAGTTTACATATACATAGCGCAGAAGATAAAAATGAAAGTTTTCGAATAAAACACAATGTTTTTGATTTAATTGATCATGCTTATAAGAAAAACTTTAATGTTTTAGCTTTAACTTTTCACGACCTTTATGGTCACAGACAAGAGTTTGTAGATTATGCAAAAGGTAAAGGAATTACTTTAATGTCAGGAATTGAGGTTAGTCTATATGAAGACAGTAATGATAAAAAGAAATGTCATACAGTAATTTTAAATTGTGATAAAGAGGTTGAGAAGATAAAAACTTTTATAGACCTTAGAAAATATAAACAGGAACATCTTGAAATTTTTGTTATTTCTGCCCACCCATTTTTTGGTTTAGGTGTATCAATTGGAGAAGAAAAACTTAAAAAACATATTGATTTATTTGATGCTATTGAGCACAGTTGGTTTTATAATAAATTATACAATAAAAATAAAAAAGCGCAGACCATAGCCCAGGACTTTAAAAAACCCTTTATTGCTACCAGTGATCTGCACTACTTAAAACATTTAGATGATGATTATATAGTTGTTAATGCTACTTCGTTGAACGCTGAAGCTATCCTTAATAGTATTAAAAATTTTAAATACAAAAATGTAAGTAAGCCTAAATCTTTATTTAGATTAATTAAAACAATGTTTCTTACCTACTTTTAATAATATCTAAAACTTCTTGAGTCTTTTCTTCCATGGTTTTTTTGTCATTAGCTTCTAAATTTAAGCGAACCTTGTCTTCAGTGTTAGAAGCTCTAACATTAAACCAGTAATTTTCATATTTTACGCTTACTCCATCAACGGTATTTAACTCGGCATCGCTATATTTTTCTTTTATAGCCTCTAGTACGTTATCTTTATCTGCAACTAAAGAATTAATTTCTCCACTATGAAAATATATATTATGTGGCTCTATTTGTTTAGAAATTAGTTGATCAGATTTAGAAAAATAGCTTAAAAGTTTAAGAATTACAATTACAGGAACCTCAAAACAACCAATATCCATATTTAAAAAGAAGTGTCCAGATGATTCGCCAGCAAAATATATACCCTCATTAATAGCCTGTTGTTTGATGAGAGAGTGACCAACCCTGGTAACAACGGGAGTGCCTCCATTTTCTATTATTAAATCTTTAGTAATTTTTCCAGGCCTAACATCGTAACCTATCTTT